>Ga0302164_10000025_pt1 | contig 95373 bp, 88 predicted proteins | sample I_Fen_E3_1_FD_193500 | JGI IMG/M metagenome (GOLD analysis project Ga0302164, IMG submission 193500) | Peat permafrost microbial communities from Stordalen Mire near Abisko, Sweden - I_Fen_E3_1 | ecosystem: Environmental > Terrestrial > Soil > Wetlands > Permafrost | place: Sweden: Abisko...
GAGGTTACTGAAATTGCCAATGCGATCGCGCAATTACCAAATGAATTCTCGTCGAAAGATTTATATGTGACAATGAAAGGAAAATTTGGTTACGGTCAATTGAGGGCTGTGATCGCTCATACAAAGAAAGTCAAGACATAATCTAATTTGAATTCTATTAACTTTGAGACAATCCTATTTCAATGGCAGATCATTCTCTTTATCTTAAGAACCTCTGGTACCTCGCCTTTCACAGCTCCTTTCTGAAAAAAGGAAAACTGGTGGGCAAAGAAATGCTGGGCGAAAAGATTGTAATTGGCCGCGACTCGGCTGGAAAAGTATTTGCGTTGCGCGATAATTGTCCGCACCGTGGTGTTCCGCTTTCAGCAGGTTGGTTTAAGGACGACACCATCCAATGTTGTTATCACGGATGGATGTTTAATACCGATGGAGTATGTAAAGGAATACCGGCCATGGCACCTGATGCCACTTTTGATCCATCCAAAATAAAAGTCTTTCAATATCCAGTGGCAGAAGTAAACGATACAGTTTGGATTTACATTCCGGAAAAGAAATTACCAAATACAGTGCCCAATGAACCGCCTCCTAACCTTGTGCTGACTGCAGATCAAAAATTCAAGCATGTTGAAACGGTGATTATGCCTGCAGACATCGATCATTCGGTGATTGGGCTGATCGATCCGGCACACGTTACCTTCGTCCATCAATCGTGGTATGCGAGATCGGCAAAAAAATTGAAATTAAAGGAAAAGAAATTCGAACCAACAGGAAGAGGTTTCAAAATGGTTCGTCACACGCCTTCTTCCAATACCAAAGGATATGGTATATTAAAAGGAGGAACGAGCACGGAGATTACTTTTGAAATCCCTGGAATCCGTACCGAACATATTCAGGTAGGAGAGAAGCAAATCGTTTCTATTACTATACTCACGCCCATCAACGAGAAGCAAACGGAACTCACGCATATTTTCTATACGGATATTATGTTGGCCAATCTTCTTTGGCTTCCATTAAAGCGATTAGGTAAACAATTCATCGGTCAGGATTTAGGCGTGTTCACCAAATTGAATGAGGGACTTCAATCAAAACCAACATTGTCATTAATTGGTGAACCCGATTTGCAGGCACGATGGTATTATGAGATTAAACGATTGTGGGCACTGTCGCAACAAAATAACGAGCCGTTTGTTAATCCAGTGAAGCCACAGACATTGCATTGGGTGACTTAATTCAGAATTTTTTCCTGATTCTGGATTGCATAGACTACAAGAAGCACAAGTGCAGTAGCAGCAACAAGGCCATGTGAGTAAATGACGGCTTTAGATGCTTCTTTTTTGGTAAGCCATTTAATTAGAATGGTCAAGCCGAGTACTGCGGATAACGCAAATAAGATAATTGCTATGTTAATCATATTCTTTGTGGTTTAAGGTTTCAATACCCATAGGGTAGGTGAGCGCCTAAAACGTTACAAAGTCCTGACGGGTGGGATAAAAATAAATCCTGACGGAACCGTCAGGATAAAATAAAAGCAAACCTGTAAGCCGGGTTCTGTATCCTGACGGAACCGTCAGGATGCTTATCATTTATCTAGCCCCACAGTCACCTGTGGGATCGAGCAGTCTACCCAACTCTGATAGATTTTACTCTTGGAACGAGCCGCCCCAAAATCAGAGCCTATTTGACCTTTCAACCCGTAAGGCTTGCCATGCCTCCGATGTCGCCATCGAAGCGGTGGGCTCTTACCCCGCCTTTTCACCTTTTCTCATCCCGACAAGTCGGGGCGAGTAGTTTGTTTTCTGTGGCGCTATCTGTTCCTGACCTTTAGCGTCAGGACCTTCCCGTTAGGAAGTACGGTGCCCTGTGTTGCCCGGACTTTCCTCCCCGACAAGTCGGAGCGATAAGCCGGTTTGCTTTGCCGCAAAGGTAGTTTATCCCGATGGCTCGGAAAAAAAGAAATATTCTTATTTTTGAATTGCCCCAACCTAAGCCTTATGAAAATCAGAATTATTCTGTTTCTGCTTCCTGCCTTATTTTTATTTACCACTGCTATTTCTGCAAAGGATAAGCCGGACACAGTGAAGGTGGGTGCTTATATCATTAGCATCCATGACATCAATTTTCATGACAAGGAATATATCGCTAGGTTCTGGCTTTGGTTCACTTATGACTACAACAAAGAATTGGATTTCTCGAAAGAGTTAGATATCCCTAACGCCAAAGATATTGTGATTGACCAGGTACTTTCTGACACAATCAACGGAAAAATATGGGTGCAATTGAAAATGAAATGTACGATGAAAGAAGATTGGCAGGTACATGATTTTCCATTTGATAAACAACATATGAAGATCAATATTGAAGATGCCAGCCGTGATGTTACCAGTCTCGTCTTTGTGGCCGATAATGAAGACAGCAGACTTAATCACAATGAAGGAATTTCCGGATGGGTCATGGATAGTTTTAAAGTCATTGCCTCACAAAGTCCCTACGATACGCCTTTTGGTGATCCGCGCCCTGAGGTAAAAGGGCAGACCTACTCGTCCATTATTATTTCGATGGATATTGAACGCGAAGCCGGTGGTTTGTTTTTAAAGCTTTTCATCGGAATGTATTTTGCTTTCCTTATCGCGGCGGTAAGCTTTATGTCAGAGACGAACGAAGTCGAGTCACGATTTGGATTGCCTGTGGGTGGTCTTTTCGCCGCGGTAGGTAATAAATATATTATTGATTCGGTTTTGCCGGAATCTTCGCAGTTTAGCTTAGTCGATATACTTCACAGTTTAACCTTCTTCAGCATATTCTGCATACTTATGATTTCTGCGGTTGCCTTGAAGCTTCATAATTATGATCGGATAGATCAGGCTCACCGCATCAACAAAGTAGGGGCAATTGTGGTAATAGTTGGTTACATCATCGCCAACATTTACTACATCGTTAGCGCTTAATTGACATGACCGTGATAGCGTAATTCTTTTTCACGCTCGGCATCTTCTTTTTCGCGTTTGATGCGCACTTTAGCAGGTGGGCCTACCATGATGGGCACGTTCTCAACTTCCACATTAGCCAATTCAAGTCCGTACATTTCTTCGGTACTCAAACTATGTTTCTTGATAAAGCGATATCCTTGAATGACTAAATTATCAAACGTTGAAATCTCGCTATCCACAGAGGCAAGTGAATGGAGAATCACAAACTTGAAATCGGCAGGCATGCTATGGTGTGCCAATGAATCATAATGGCTGATCAAATCAATCTCCGATGTCTCGGCCATATCGTGCAGGATTTTATTGAACAACAGATTTACACGGTGGTCCGCTTTGAAACCTAATTTAATTCGAACAAAGAAACATTTCTTTGGAATAATAGTGTCTACAGAATACTTTGATGTGTATGGACTATCAACCGTATCCACGTGAACAAACCAATAGACGTCGGCACGCTTGGGTCGTTTCTTAAAAATCGAGTAGATAATATTGGAGTCAATGTAGCGCTTGCTGTCAGCTACAGCCATGTAAACCAGATTCGTTGCCTCTTTAGGAATTGAAATATCGGCCTGCAAATCGTGAATGAGTGGAACATAATGTTTTAAGTCAACGAACTCGGTATGCCGGTCACGCAAGTGTCTCGCTTTCAAAAGCACAAACATCAACATGAATAAAATGACGGCGATGGTATACGTGAACCAACCCCCTTGCTCGAACTTATGGAAATTGGCAATAAGGAAAAGCATTTCGATGGTAAAGAAGACAACGGCAATGCCCGTTGTTCGAACGAGCGAATGCTTTGCTGTATTAAAGTAGAACACCAAAAGCGTGGTGGTCATCAACATATTTAATATGATAGCCAACCCGTAGGCACCTTCCATGGCCGACGACTCTCTGAAAATCCAAACTACCCCAATCGTGCCAAACATTAGAATCCAATTGATAGAAGGAATAAATATCTGACCTTTTAGTTGGCTGGGATAACGCACTTTGGTAGCTGGCCAAAGTTTTAATTTCATAGCTTCGTTCACCAACGTAAATGTACCTGATATCAACGCCTGGCTCGCAATCACAGCTGCCATGGTGGCGACTACAATACTGAAAATCAGAAGTTCATTGGGCACCATCGCATAAAAAGGAATTCGGCCGTTGAGCAATGTTCCTTGTTGAGTAAGAAGCCATGCCGCTTGACCAAAATAATTTAATACTAAAGCGATTTTTACAAAACCCCATCCCACGCGGATGTTACTTTTGCCGCAATGACCCAAATCAGAATACAAAGCTTCTGCCCCAGTTGTACAAAGAAAAACTTCGCCTAACAACCAAAATCCGTCCGGATAATCCGTCAATAATTTCCATGCATACAATGGATTGATAGCCCGCAACACGGACAGATTGGGAAGAAGATAAAGCAACCCAAAACTTCCAATCATGAAAAACCATATCATCATGATTGGACCAAAAGTTTTGCCAACGATGTTGGTGCCAAACTGCTGAAAGAAGAAAAGTAAAATAAGAATACCGATTACGATCGGAACCGTTGGGATGTGCGGGTAGTTGATTCGCAAACCTTCAATAGCGGACGAAATACTGATGGCCGGGGTAATAAATCCATCGGCAATCAAAGTGGCGCACCCGATGATAGCTGGAAAAATTACCCAGGCCGCTTTGTATCTTCTCACCAGCGCGTACAAAGCGAAAATGCCGCCTTCCCCCTTGTTGTCGGCATTGAGGGCAAGGTAAATGTATTTGAAAGTGGTAATTAAAGTCAGCGTCCAAAAAATACAACTCATGCCACCAAGCACAAGTTCTTCAGTAATTAGTCGTGGGCCGATAATCGCTTTATAAACATACAAAGGAGACGTACCGATATCCCCATAGATAATGCCGAGGGAAACCAAAACGCCGGCAGCAGTGAGAGGATGGTTTCTTGAATCGTGTAGAGTTCCCATGTATTTGTAATTCCTAGCTTCTAGGATTTGAAATGTTCTTTGGTTGTACTGGTTTTGAGACTTGGGTCTTAAAAAAACAATACGCGAACGCGTTTAAGGTAAAATTTGGCATTGAAGAGCAGCCTGCTTTGCAAACGGACGTAAAATTACGCTAACTGAAAGGATTTATTGACACGATAAAAAAATATTTTGCAAAGCCATTTTTAAGCCCTGATAACCAATGTACTTTTGTGGAAATAACCCATAAACGTATGTTCAAAAATCTCATTATCATCGTTGTAGCCGCACTTGCCTTGGCCGCTTGCGACAATAAATCTGAAAAACTGCAAACGCAATTGGATTCACTGAAGGCCGAATTACAAACTAACCAAAAGTTTGTAGAGACTTTGCAAGAAGTGGGCACGCTCATGGACTCCATCGATGCTAATCGTCAGCTGCTTCGTGTAAATATGGTGGAAGGCACTACGTATTCCGATTACACCGCGCGAATGAAGGACATTAATAATTATGTGAAAGACACTCAAGGGAAAATAGGAGATTTGGAAAAGGCTTTGAAAAAATCAAAAGGCAATGCCAATGCCTATGCCGCAACCATTAAAAAATTAAAAGCTGACCTGGAAGCCAAAAACCAGGAGATCATTAAGTTGCAAGACTTGGTAGCTACGCTTGGTAATGAAAACCAAAATTTGATCACGACCAATGGTTTACAACAAGCTGAGATTAATGACAAATCAGCCCAGATTGAAGCCAAGAAACAAGAGTTGGATTTGTTGGAACAAAAAATCCAACAAGTGCAGATCCAAAGCAAAGTAAGTGAAGCCGATTCGTATTTTGCCCGTGCCCAGGCAGTAGAAGAAGCAGCTAGACGTACGAAGCTGGCGCCACGCAAAAAGAAAGAAACCTACAAAGAAGCCATCGAACTTTACAGAAAATCGTTGAGCTTAGGTAAGACCGAAGCGCAGGCAAAAATTGATGCGTTGAGCAAGAAGATATAAAGAAGATCACATTCAAAAACAAAAAGCTGCTTTAGAAATGAGGCAGCTTTTTTTATGCTTGTTATTCTAAAAGCCTTCTTAGATAATTGACTTGCCCAAGATGATAATTCAAATGAAGCGACAACTGCATCAACACGTAGCCATTAGAGCGTTTCTCGTTGTCAAAAATTAGCGGATATTCAGCCTCCATATTGATCGTGTTCAACGTTTTATTGATCATCGGAATAAGTTGCTCCAATTGAGCCACGAGCTCTCTTCTTTCTACGTCTTTGCGAATAAATTCCAAGTCGCGATTGCGAACATATCCGGTTTGAGCAAGCGTGGCACCGATAAGATAATTTGTACCTCCAATGACATGTAAGGCAAGATTACCGCTTGAGTTCTTTACAGACCCTTGCGTTCTCCACAGGTTTTCTTCATTTCGAAATGAATTGAGATCTTCAATCAGCTTGCGAATATCTCTTTCATAGAAATTTGCCAATACGCGATTCAGCATAATTTATTTTTTTGCATGGTCTATAGTCGGTGGGTAACAATTTCGGCATGAGTGAATTCACGTCAGTATCTTTGTCACGACAGCAATGATAAATCTTAGTTGTTTTTACATTCCTTTTTACCAAGGAATCTATTAGAAACTGATTTAAATAGTTCATGGCTTCTTTTGTTTCCTTATCTCCAATAACAATCAAATGTAAATCGGGTATTTTTTCATTCTCTTGGTAGTCTCCTGATTTCGAGAATTTTGAGTTCAACACACAACTGCTTAACCCAAGTACTAATAATGTGATTCCTGTAAATAAGTATTTCTTAATCATTGATCGATAATTTTTTTCGCTAAGTAGTCTATCGAGCAGAAATTCTTGCCATCCACCGCCAGAAGTGGCTTATGGAGAATCTTAATTTCTCTATGGCATACTGTTGACTAACGCCCAAACCTTTTCATTATAGTTGTCTTTTGCGATGCCGGTCAGTTGCTCAAGTGTTTGGTAGTACTGCGCGTGCCCTTTTTCAACCGGACCAACATTCAATAATTTCCAGACACCAGCGAAGCCCTTTTTCTTTTCGATTTCCTGGATCAGTAGCGCGTTTACAATATTGTCAGCGGAGTTGTTATACTCTCCGGTTTTGAAATATACCGGATTGTCTTTAACCTCCTTCCAGTTAAGGTTTTTATTGGATGCCACTTGATCCTTAAAGGCTATATAAATTTCTTTCCACGAAAATCCCCAGCTGCCGCCATAGAGGTACGCGCAACCTTCATCAACGGGTTTGTTAATCTTATTTCTTGCCACAACAAGGCTCAGGCGATCATGGAAAAGGTCGTGGGGATCGAAGTGGTTGAATGTTTCATTTTTATTTCCAAGTACAATTAGTTTTTGGTCGCGGTAAGAAGAGCTCCAAACACTTGCGCTCCGGCCGTTGTAGTCCGATTTATAAAGCACACCTACAAGCTTTTGCAATTCAAGAATATCGTCACAGCAATAATAATCCACACGTTTACCAGTCGCTTGCAGCTTTTTGTCGAAGAACGAAGTAAGCTTTCCAAACTCTTTAAGCGTTGATTGATTGATCGTGGTCCGATAGTGAAATGTGTTATTGCCAACAACAGCGGTTTTCCATCCTGCCGTGTTTCTTAAGAGTGGGGATGCAAATTGAAAAGTCGCGCCTGCTTTATGAGCAACTAGTTCAAAGCTTGCTCTTAGATATGGAATCGAATTGTCGACACCGATATAGGAGAGTTGGATCAGGTATTGATTGTTTTCAAGGGGAACCACATTAGTGAGGTAAGGTTTGTAGAAGAAGTCATCCTTCATCCTTGCACTTTTTTCAATGCCGTTAATTTCATCCAGCAGAATGAAGGTTTCAACTTTCCCACTCTCCAGCACAAGTGAATTCTCTTCATTCGGCTTCTGTGCCAATAAGAGGAAATTATCAAGAGAGGTTCTGAGCAATCTGTTTTCCGATGTGTCCTTTAGAAGAGCAATATTGGGAAGAACGATTAATTTGTTTTGTGCATGGAGCGATAGCGATACTAAAAGAAGCGTGAGCAGTTTAATTTTTTTCATAGGAGAGTTTTATTGGTTCAAACTTTGAACCGATTGCAAAATAATACGACAGAAGAAGATAGTAGTAGTCTTCGCATCGCGTATGTAGTTAATGTATTGTTAAATATTTACTTGTGATTATTTCTGGGCCGCATCAACACACGCGTGACTCCCAGTTGTCAACAGCAATAAAACGGGTCAATGAATTCTGCATTTCGGTGAAGAACACCGACATGGGCGGGGAGACTAATTTTGCATTTTCAATTTCTTTTTCCTCTTCGAAGTCCACTTTGTCCAAGGGTCTGTGTTTATTGTGTGCTAAAATTTCAAAGCTAACATTTTGCTCCTCTGTCCGTCATCATTAGTTGATTGTGGAGATTGGTTTTCGTTTCTTTTGTAAGTTATCGTAGTCAAAATATTCCTTTGTCTTGTCCTCAACTATTCTTACCATTTGTGCAATCTCAAAAATACTTCGTTCATTGTTATTTAGATGTAATAAGTCTTGGTTAAGCAGAGTTGATTTTGTAAAAGGTCTTTGTCTAATTTCAAACCAACCCAAACTTTTTCCTTTATCTCTCTTTTAATTGTTTTCATTTCCCCAAACCTATCGTGAAATAGTGAAATGCTAATGAAACTTTCATAGATTAATATTATCCATATGCCTTTTGCAATTCATCCTTGGATAACTCCTTTCCGTGTTCCAAAGTCCGTTCAGTTAACTTGTTAAAGTCTATCTGCGTCAGTGAGTAACGAAGCTGAAAAACGAATTGCATAAACTGTTGAAGGTTCATTAAGAGAGTAAAAATAGTTCGAGGTTGAACCGCTTCTTTGTGTTCCTTAAAGTCTGCTTCTAATTTTCTTGAAAATTCTGTCGGGGTAAGGAATTGTTTTTCTGGATTGTCTTTTACGCTTGGCTTTACATATTCTATTCTGTCACTAGTCAATATGTTCAAAACAATTCCCAACTGTTTTTTGAAATAAAATTGAAAGCTTCTCTTTGTTCTATATTCTTCATACCATTTTTGAGCAAATGGAATTATTACAGCTGCTAAAAGAGATAGAGTCGCGACAATTAAAACATATGGTTCCCAATCGATTTTATTGGTATCGGAAATAATTTTGACAGGTATAGCTTGTTGAGCTTTCTTTAAAGTGTCTATAAGTTGTCCCGACACTTGTCAATTATTTGATAGTTGTTGATTGTATAGGTGTTTTAGCTAACATGAGGATATAAGCAATTACCAATCCCCCTATTAATTTTCACTAATGTAGTTTATTCACCAAAGTTCTCAACCCATCACCGATAGTCGGCCAACAAACTATAAGCAAACCACAGCATCGGTGCTTGTCCGTGAAAGTCGCCGGTGCTTTTTCCACGATCGAGATAGTATTGAGCGTCTTTACTCTGACCTGTTCCTACACAAACATCAGAGATTTCGCCGCGATCGTTAACATATTTTGTGAGTGCAAGCCATGCTTTCTCGCTGGCGGGTTTGAATTTCTTCGCAGGAAGGATTCCTTTTTTTACGCCCATCATCATGGCATAGCCGAACATAGCAGTTGAAGAAGTTTCTTTCCACGCATTTGGATTGTCGATCAACTGCCGCCACATTCCGTCATCGGCCTGGTAGGTGATCAATGCATTCATCATCCTGACAAAACCCTCACGGATAGAAGGATAGTAAACATTTTCTTTGGGAAGAACCGTTAGTAGTTCAGCCAAGCCTACTGCAACCCATCCATTGCCACGGCCCCAATGAAATGGGGCCTCAGGTCCGTGAAAAAATAATCCATTGGGCTGTTGAAGTTTTTCTAAATACACATTAAGTTCTTTTGCGGCTCGATATAAATAAATTTTATCACCGGTAGCACGATAAGCTTCCACCTGAAGACTGCCGATCATATACATATCGTCAATCCAGTAGCGTGTTTGATTGGTGAGCCCGTTGGGTTGAGGGTTTTTCCATTGTTCAACGGCAAGGTCAAGCCCCTGTTTTTTAAAGCGCTCATCGCCGGTATGCCGGTAAAGCTCAAGTGGAACGATGCCATACACATTTACATCCACGTGAATACCGGGCCCGAGAAGAACTCCGTCGAGCAACGGTTCATAGCGAGTTGCCAATCGTTTGATCGTAACAGAATCTTTCCGCAAACCAGCTATGCGTGTTGCACCGAACGCTGCACAGGCCTCTGCATAATGAAATGTTTTGAGCTGTGGCGAATTGTAAAGCATGAATTCTTTTCTACCCAAAAGATTTTCGGTGATACGTGAGGAAATAGCAACCGGATCGGAAGTTGCAGTCCAAAAATGACGCACTGTTTTGGGTGAACAACCTATCAACAAGATCCAAATCAAAAGAAAGGCAGATTGCACGATTCTATTCATGCTTGCTAAGATAATGCTCTTGCGCTGATGTTCAAGCGACTGCTACGGTGTGCCTAGCTATTAAATTGTTTTAAGTGGTGATCGCAATGCTTGTAAATAAATTGCCCCAATTCCTTTTTAGTCATCTTACCAAAAAACCAGTGAACAAAATAATTATCACCAAACGTGGCATACCGGCTCATTGCCAATTTCCATTTTTCTTTTTCTTCCTCCAAGTTCTTCACGTCTTCATTTACTTTAAATGATGTTGCAGTGGGAGCATTTCTGCCCATATTTGAATTGTCATTTTTAAGAATGCTATTAATAGCAATTCTTCCTACGAAAATTCCTAACCAGGACCTTTTAATTTTGATTTTGCCAAAGTAGTAATCCTCGCAAATGGTGCAGTGCCTTACCATTTGTCCGACTGTCATTGTTCCCCATTGGGCTTTGCTATCTGCGTTCAATGAATTAATTCTACTAATGACTTCGTCTCTCGTCACTTGGTCGAATATGGATTTCATTTTTGTTCTTCCATTTGCCCTAACGAAAACCAATTGCCGGAATCATCTACAAACAAAGCTTCAAAGCCATAAAATTCTTTGGTGGGTGGCTTTTTGAATGTTACTCCTTTTGCCTTTAGTTCTTCATAGGTGGCAAGCAAGTTTTTACAAGTAAAAACAGCAGCACCAAATGTTCCTTTCTTGATAAGTGCAGTCATGGTCTTTACTGTTTCTGTGTCAAACATGGCACCTTCAGCAATAAGAAATAAAGTTATTTCAAGGTCAGGTTGCTCAGGTGGAGTGACCGTGAGCCAACGTGCGCCTTCACCCATGGGTGCGTCGGTGTGAACATTGAAACCAAGTTTGTTAACATAGAAATCGTAGGCACTGTCCTGATTGAGAACATAGATGCACGTGTGCGTTAATTTTGTAATCATAATTTTTTTTGACAAAGTTGAAACACTAACGCGAAGGTTAGCTCTTGGAAATTGCTATTTTTTCTGACCACCCATAGGTTGTGGCAAAACAATTCGGAACAGCTGAAAGCGGCTCGTTACTTATTTGTTGTTTCTTTATTTTTTGTCCGTTTTGAAATGCGGAAGGTGTCGAGCCTGTTATTTTTTTAAAGACGGCTGTAAATGAAGTTGGACTATCAAATCCTACCAACAGGCAAGCATCTAAAATAGGCAGGTTCTTTTTCAATAATTCCTTCGCCTTGTTTATTCTCACTGCTGTTAGGTAAAGGTGAGGTGTTTTTCCATAGATCGATTTAAAGAGCCTGACAAAATGAAATTTTGAAAAATAGGCTTCATGAGCAATGTTGTTTAGATCTATATTTTCAGCATAGTGATTGTCGATGAACAGTTTCGCTTTCACTATCCGTTTGTACAAATACATTTTTTCGTATTGCTCCATGTCTTGCAAATATATTACGCCAGTTCTAAAATTTCATTTCTTCGATCGTGCTTGTAGTGTCATTAAAATCGGAATAACGAATCCACTTTGGCTCAACGCAAACATAGCCAATGTTTTTGAAGGTATCTTTTCTGATCTTTCCATCCGGAAACGCAGTAAAATAAATCAGTAATTTTTCCAGTTCGCTGCTATCCGGAATCTTTGCTGTGCCCTCATATTGAACAGTCTGCTCGTTGTCCCAACCGATAACAAGGGAAATGGCAGAATGAATGAGTATGTTCTTGTATTTCCTGGAGTCAGAAACTGTATCGAATATTATTTTCAAGTCAGGTGTTACGGCTATTGCAACATAAGCGGATTGAGGAGCGTTGTCAACAGAAACAGTCGACAAAACTCCGTACTTATGCTTTTTTATAAAGTTGTATAGAAAATCTTTTGTCATCGAAGTTTTATCTTGACCAATAATCTTAAATCTCTGAATGATGAATGAAAAATCCAAGCTGTCATCACTCCAAACCTACTTTTCTTCCTCTACTATTATTCTCTCCTTCATCAATAGACTTGCTGTAATTTCTTACTTTTGAACTTTTATACCTAAACCGAACGGGATGTTCCTTACGAAGATCAAGAAGAAAAAATCCGGAGTTTTGCTTTATGGAATTACACCTCCCAAAGCACAGACCGCGGCTGAACGAATTAAAGTGATAGCAGAAAATACGTTGAATATTCTTTGTCCTTTGGATATCGATGCGTTGGTGGTGTATGATGTGCAGGATGAGTCAGCCAGAACCGCGGATGAAAGACCCTTTCCGTTCACTAATTCTCTTGATCCATTTGATTATGCCAGTCAGTATTTGCAACGCCTGGATGTTCCGAAAATAATTTATCGCCCCGCAGGAAAATATACTCAGGAAGAATTAGCACAATGGCTGCAGGGTTTGATTGCGCAGGGGTTTCATCCCATCTTCGTTGGGTTGCCTACTCCCGATTATGTGGTTAAGACAAGTCTCAAAGAAGCCTATGACCTCTGGCGGGCGCATGAAGAACACTCCGTGATCGGGGCCATAACGATTCCTGAACGTCATGCGGTTTTGAAAGATGAGGACGTGCGGATTCTGGATAAGGTAAACTCCGGTGTTTCTTACTTTATATCGCAGTGCATATTCAACGTAGAGTACACGAAGCAAATTTTGGATGACTTGGCGACTACTTGCGCCGCTAAGGATAAAGAATTGCCTACCATGATCTTCACGCTGACGGTATGTGGCTCTGTCAAAACACTTCAGTTTATGGAGTGGTTGGGAATTCATATTCCGGACGACATCAAAGCGGAACTTCAGGTAAGTGAAAATCCGGTTGCCCGTTCTGTAGAGATTGCCGTGGCCATTGCCACAGATCTGATTCAATATTGCCAGGCGAGGTCAATTCCTTTTGGATTTAATATTGAAAGTGTTGCCATCAGGAAAGAAGAGATCGATGCCTCCCTTGGACTTTTAAATACGGTGAGAGAATTATTACGAGTAAATGGCCTGCGCGATGAAGTGGTGAAGCGAAGCCAACAAGTTGTTTAATCTAATACAGCAAGAAACAGTAGACATTGTGAAGAATGACGAGTGAGAAAACCAAACATGTTGAGTGCCAGTGATTAATTTATTGTACAGCAAATAGATCTCTATGCTAAAATTTTCGCTGAAAGTCTCTTATGAATTCCTTTCGATCTAAAATTAGGCATCCTGATAGTGAACTTTGTCCCCACAAAAGGGGCAGACTCTAAAGATACCGTGCCGTGTAGTCTCGTAATCGTCTTCTTCAAAATAAACAAACCAAGTCCTGATCCTTTAGAATGAATATTGGCTCTGTAAAACATATCAAATACTCTGTCCAAATGCTCCGATTCTATACCAATTCCATTATCGGAAAACTCGATATTGATTTCACGGTGTCCAGCCTCAATCACGACTTTTATTTTTCGGTCCTTTTTTTGAGGATCTGAATAGCGAATGGCGTTGGAGACCAGATTGTTGAACACAATTTGAATTCGTCCCTTGTCAGAAAAAATTTCGGCATTGCCTCTCACCTCTATCTCCAACGAGATTTTTCTATTCGCTTCGCTAAATTGATGTGACTCAAATATCTCCAAAATGAGTTCTTTTAAATCAATTAGCTCAATGACCAACCCAAGTTTTTTATTCTTTGCGTACCCTACGATTTGTAAAATAAAATCTTCCTGCCTTTCTATACTCTGCTTCATTCGATCAAAATATTCATCGATAGAAGGTTGCCTGTTTTCGAATTGAGCCAATTGAACCAAACCCGACAAGGAAGCGAGCGGGGACCTCAAATCGTGTGCTGTGCTGTACATGAAATTGTCAAGTTCATCATTGAGCTTCTTGAGTTTTTTATTTTGGTGGCTCACCAACTTCGATTTGGACCGGATTTCTTTCATTTGGTCGTTAGTTTTATCGATGAGCTTTCGAAAGGAATCCACCAGTGTATTAATTTCAGATGCTGCGCTGGAAGAAAGCAATCGGTTAAAAGTATTATCATCCTTAGTGGTATCATTCATTAATTTTGAAAGCCTTGCAATTGGTTCGGAAAGTTTTTTGGATATCCAAAAAGCAGAAACTATCGAAAAAAGGAGTCCGCCCAGAAGTATGCAGAAGTAGAAATATTTTATACTGCCCTGCGCTTGTGAAGTCAGCTGGTCAGAGTCATTAGCAAGCCGATAAAATTGGTCGCCTATCTGAAAAGCCAACCGGTTAAGTTCATTCCTTAAGCCGTGATAGCTGTTTAAACCAATTAGGTTTTCAATGCTCGCCAACTGGTTAAACAAGATTTGGTATTGTGTAAGCAAAGCGGATGTTTTTCCGGCGTGATTAAATTTCAGCAATAGGCTATTAACGAGTTGATTGAATTTGGATACGTAAATGGTGTCATGCCGCAACAAAAAATCCTTCTCGTGCCTTCGTAGGGTGAGCACATAGTAAATCTCCAGATCAGACTTCTCAAGCTGGTGAGCATATTCACGCATGCTTCCTTCCAAACCATAATCTTTGAAACCCCGCTCGAATGAAAGCCTTTCTAATTCATAAAATTTTTGAGAATAAAAGCTGGTAAGGCTGTCTATTTTGTGGAGTTTGTCTTCAATCTTATAATTCGCGTTGTTACTTTCTTGAATGATTCTGCTGATCCTGTCTTTGATTCTCCCGTGGATGCTATCGCGCTTGACTAATAATAAACTGTGGTGTGTCTTGAAATAACTTTCGTTGTTTAAATCAAGTTCAAAAAAATCATTATCAATTTTAACCATATCCAACGTCAACACCTGAAGCTGGTTGATCGACAAATTAATTTGATCCGTTCTTTTGAATGAATTAAGGAGATAAAGCGAAGCAATGGCCATAACCAAGAGCAGGGCTATTAGGAAAAAGAACCCGGAGAGCATCCTGATCCTGATTGAGTTCATTTGAAAAGAAAGCCGCATTGAAAAATTTTAGGAGAGAGAAATATTCATTGTTTTAGGGATATCCATTGATTAGACATACTTATCACATTTTACACCAAACATATGGAGAACTTCTCTCTTTGGTTTTAATAGAATGTTATGTTTACGATTGTAAAGTAGCAATAGAAGCGAAAAACTTACATGCTATGGTGCCAGATTGTCTAAATAGTCGGTGGCATCCTACAACTTCCTTGTAATGAAAAGCTGCTATTGATTCTAACCATCAATCTAAATCTATGGCTGCAGGAGAAAACCAAGCTCAATTCTTTATTTCATACCTCAGCTCCACCATTCCGTTTTTGTAGGCGGTCACTTCTTTCAGGTGCAAGAGTTGTTCTTGTCCGATGTGGTCAAAGAATAATAACCCGTCACCCAAAATAATGGGCAACACGGTTACTCGTATTTCGTCTGTTAATTTTAAACGAATGAAATCTTTGGCCAGCAGTGCACCGCCTACCAGCCAAACATTCTTGTAGTTGGGTTTCAGCCGTTCGTTCACCAGTTTGTTCAGGTCACCGGAATAAAATTCAATGTTGGGTCTTTCCTTCGGCAGGTTTCTTTTGGTGACGACAATAGTGGGCACGTCTCCATAGGCCCATCCATACGATCTTGAAAGTTCCAGGGCGAGTTCGTAGGTGCGTGATCCCATCACATAACAATCTATGGTTTTAAGAAAGTCGGCCTGGTCTTGTTCAGAAAGCGTAACACCTTTTTCATAGTTGCTCGAGGTCTCAAACCATGAAACGCTATTGTCTTTTTTAGCAATGATGCCATCAAGACTTGAAACCATGTGTATCGTTAGTTTGAAGGTGTCGGTTGTCATTTGTCATTATTTATAGATCAATCCAAATTTTCACATTACTAGATGGTCGTCTTTTCTTTTTCTGTTCAACGTATTCTTTAATCTTTTGAGAGTCTACTGCATTTGGTTGAAGCTCTAAATATTTCTCATAACACTCAAACATTCTGTCCGTTTCAGCATAGGTAAGCCCTTCAGTCTTTAATAAGTTAGCGTAGTATTTTCCAATGAACCAATTAGCTGAATAAAATCGCTCGCTTTTCTTATCAAGCAATGTCCATGCTTTTTCAAACCTATTGATGGCTAGTCTGTCTTGTGCGTTGTAGAAGTTTCCAATTTCCACTATACCAAATTGCAGCAACGTTTTTGTCATCTGATTTTATAACCTTAGCGAGCACCAGCTCTGCTTCATTATATTTTTTCTCTTGAATTAAAGTTTCCTCAACCATTTTGAAAATACTTTGTTGGTAAGAAATAATGGTGAAAAAAAACCAACAAGTTAATTACGCGCTTTCTAATTTTCAGCAATGACCAGTCCGTTAAGAAAGGTTTCAAGATCCGTTTGATAACTGGCAAGAAGATCCTGAGAAGTGTATGTTATGAGCTGCAATGCACCTGATTTTGAAGAATAATAATATCCGTAATATGAAAATGTAACTCCTTGGATCGTTCCGTCCATTTGCATGAATAATATTTTTACACCGTTTACCATTCTATATTCTTCTTTTGCCAACTTAATGTCTGGTGCAGCTTTTTTTGCGTTTTGCAGTGCTATACTTTTTAAAGTTTCCAATGGAATTGAAATTTTTTCTGAGATCATCATTCCATAAGCGCTCTTCTCCTTAAGCAAAAATTTGTACTCGCTTGCTGCACCACCTTCTACCTTTTCAAAGCTCCAGACTTTTGGATTGATGAAAATACTGACACTTGCCATCACGTTGCTTTTTACCTGGAAAGTTGATCCAATGCCCTTAGTAAATTTTTTTGGGTTGATCGGCACTTCTCTTACAGAGTCCAGCTTACTTGCATATTTCCAAGTTCCATTGTTATACAATATCACTTCATCTCCGGTGCCAGTGACCGCTCTTATTTGGCCTAAACAATTTATTTCCAAAATAAAAAGGCAGGCAAGGCTTAGTAGAATTCTCATGACTAGTTGATTATATTTTCAAAATTATGGTATTTTTCCTTAAATGAACGCATTCCTTCAAGAACTAGCCGAAGAGATTTACAGTAGTCACGCTGATCTTTCCAAAGTCACCGTGGTTTTTCCTAACCGTAGGGCTGTACTCTATTTTAGAAAATATCTGGGCGAACTGATTTCGAAACCTGTGTTTTCGCCCAAGCTCCTCACCTTTGAAGATTTTGTTTCTGGCCTCTCCCGGCTGCGGATGCCTGACAAACTAAGTCTGATTTACCAACTGCATCAATCGTACACGGAGACAATGGGCATGGAAGCCGAACCTTTCGATCAGTTTTTTATGTGGGGCGAAATGCTGCTGCGTGATTTTGATGAAACGGATCGCTACATGATCGATGCCAAAATGCTTTTTGCTGATCTCAGCAATCTGAAAGAACTTGATGCAGGATTGGATTATCTCACCGAAGAGCAAATCACTTTCCTTAAAAACTTCTGGCAGGGTTTTGATTCTGAGCTTTCCGTGAATAAGAAAAAGTTTCTGGATGTGTGGAGAAAACTCTTTCCTCTCTACAAAAACTTCAATGAAAAACTTTCTAGCGAAGGCCTTGCTTACGAAGGCAACCAGCATCGAATAGTGGCAGAGGAATTGTTGAATGGAAAAATAAAGCTTTCCTACCAGGTTGGTGAAATAAAACAATTATGGTTTGCCGGTTTCAATGCACTTACTAAAGCAGAAGAAAGAATTATTTCATTTGCAGTCGAACAAGGTTTTGCTACCGTGCGATGGGACACCGATCAATATTACTTGAATGACGAAAGTCAGGAGGCTGGCGTTTTCTTTCGCTCGTATCTTCATCATCCGGTGTTGGCAAAAACTTTTTCATCTGATTTTTCCGGCAACTTCCGCCAGAATAAAAATGTAAACTTACTGAGTGCTGCTCAGCCCATGGGACAAGTGAAAGCATTGGCCAAAGCCATCGAAGCGGAATTAAAAAATGGAATGATCCCGGAAGAGTCGGTGATCATCCTCCCTGATGAAAAATTACTGACTCCCGTTTTGCACAGCATCGCACCGGTGTTGGATAAGTTTAATGTGACGATGGGTTTTCCGTTTGCCAGTTCGCCTGCATACAATTTGGTGGAGCTTCTTGTAGAACTGCAAGTGTCAGCCAGGCGTGGTTATTTCAATTATCAGCAAGTGCAGTCGGTGTTGTCACATCCGTATGTGGTGGCGGCTGGCGCAGCTTCGGTTCACTCGAAGATGAAGGAGATCACCAAACACAATTGGGTTTCTGTTCCAGAAGATTTTCTTGCTTCGGAAGTTCATGTGCACGCCGTGATTTTCAACGAGGCTGAAACGATCACTGCGTATTTGCTCCAGGTTTTACAATCCATGACTTCCATTGCTTCGCTGGATGCTGTCGACCAGGAATATATCTATAGAGGGATTCAGCTCCTCAACCGACTGAGTGCAGTATGGGATCAGGATTTGAAGGATGATCAGGATAAGTTGTCGGGGAAGAATAAATTGAAATCCTTTCTTCGCTTGTTTCGACAATACGCGCGTGGAGAAAAAATTCCCTTTGCGGGTGAGCCATTGAAAGGATTGCAAGTAATGGGTGTATTGGAAAGCAGGAATCTAGATTTTAAAAACGTTTTCATTTTATCATTGAACGAAGGTGTGTTTCCTTCAGCCGGCAATCAGGGTTCCTATGTTCCGTACAGCATTCGCAAAACGTATGGATTACCAACACCCGAACATCAGGGAGCCATTTATGCGTATCTTTTTTATCGTGCCATTCAGCGATCGGAAAATGTTTTTCTGTTCTATAATTCAGAACCTGATGTGTTGGGTCAAGGCGAGATGAGTCGTTACCTACAACAACTCGTTTATGAAAGCAAATTGAAAATCAAAGAACTGGTGTTGCATAACCCGGTTCAACCGCGACCAGTAACACCGATCGTTATTCAGAAAGATGAAAATGTGTTGAAGGCGTTGGCTCGCTTGAATGAAGGAACGATCCGGTCACGAGGCTTGTCTCCATCAGCGCTCAACACGTATTTGGAATGCCGGTTGAAATTTTATTTTCAATACCTCGCTCGTATCCGTGAGCCGATGAAAGTGGAAGAAGAAATTGACCCGCGTATTCTTGGCAACTTTCTGCACACGGTGATGGAACGGTTTTATCATAAGATTCTTGAAAAGAAAAAAAACAAAACCATCGATACGGATGACTTTGATCTTTTCGAAAACAGATTGGATAAGCTGATCGATGAAGCTTTTATCAAAGAATATTATCTGGATCCAAAACAACCCGTCACGTATGAGGGGCAGCGTGTTGTGGTTCGTGAGGTGGTGAAGACTTTTGCGAAGAAAATAATTGAGTACGATCGTCAGCATGTTCCGTTTGTGATTGAAGCGCTGGAACAAAATGCATGGATGTATAACATTAAGATCAGTCATTCACCGGGGTTCGTAGTGTTGGGAGGAACCATTGATCGCATCGACCGCAAAGGAAACGAAGTACGCATTATCGATTATAAAACAGGACGCGATGAATTGGATTTTAGAGATGTTGATTCACTGTTCTCGCGCGACGGCAAACGGAACAAAGCAGCCTTTCAAACTTTGTTGTATGCGTTGCTCTACAAAAACAACAACTCCACTTCCGATTTAAAAATTGTTCCGGGCTTGATCAACCGGAATAATTTATTCGATGATGATTTTCGTTTTGGATTAAAAATCAATCGTGAATATCTGACTGATGCAACGCCATTGTTCCCTGAATTTGAAAATCATCTAAACTCTTTATTGGATGAAATATTTAATCCCGAAGGAGTGTTTGACCAAACCGACAAAGAAGAAGCTTGCAAGATTTGCCCTTTCACGGGGATTTGCTACCGATAAAAATTATAAGTTGTGAGTTGTAAGTTATAAGTCGCGAGCAACGAGTTGCCAGCATTCAGTACTAGAATCGAGTATCAAGCATATCTTTCCGGATCGAACATCGATAAATCCATACTTAACTTCTCTTCGTTGACGATTTCAGAAATGAGTTTGCCAGTGCCTGGCCCCAAGCTGATGCCCAGCATTGAGTGACCGGTTGCAAGGATCAGATTTTTATATTTTTTACTTCTCCCGATATAAGGTAATCCATCTGGTGAGCAGGGACGTAATCCATGCCATACTTTTTCGACATCTGGCATTTCAACTTTCATGTTGGGATAATAGTTGGGAATGGAATCAACAATCCCTTTCACCCGCTTCATGTTGATAGAATGATCGACTCCAGTAATTTCCATGGTGCCACCGAAACGCAACGAATTTTCCATCGGAGTTACGGCTACACGTGCTTCCAGAAAAATGGAAGGCACCGAAACATTTTTTTCTACATTGGGTATTGTAAAGCTGTATCCTTTGCCGGCTTGCATAGGCAAATTCAAATTTAGCTTTTTGGCAACAGTGCCAGACCATGAACCGGTTGCAAGAATAACCTTATCAAATACAAAGTCTCCGTTAGAGGTTTGAACAGTTTTAATTTTTTCTTTTTCGAATTCAAAACCGGTGACCTCTGTGTTGTTTTGAAATGTTACTCCCTTAGTTTTTAAATGTTTTACCAGTCCACTTACCAAATTTTGTGGAGTGATGTGTGCATCACCTGGAAAGTAGACTCCACCACGGACACTGACCTTAACATGCGGCTCTAATCGTTGAACTTCTTCAGCAGAAAGTATTTTTGCCTCGATGCCATGATCATTGGCAAACTCGGCGGTTTCACTTTCTTCATGCTCGGTCTCTTTCGTTTTGTAGAGCATCAGCAAACCGCGTTCATGAAATCCAAAATCAAAAGTCAAATCTTTTGAGAGTTGTTGATACATTGCTTTGCTGAGTAGACTGATTTCCTTTAAAGGCTTCGCTGATTTCTCAACATGCGCTTTTGTTGAGCTTCTATAAAACTGAAATCCCCATTTGATTAAATCCATGTTCAATTGTGGCTTCACATAAAACGGACTGGAAGAATTGAACATCCAGCGAATGCCTTTGGAAATCATCCCTGGTGCTGCCAGAGGAATCAAATGGCTGGGCACGATCATGCCGGCATTGCCGATGGAACAACCATCACTCAAATCACCTTGATCGATCAACGTAACATGATGTCCCGACTTCTGTAAGTAATACGCGGAGCTTAGTCCAATGATACCGCTTCCGATGATTCCGATGTTGCTCATAGCTCTTGATCAAATCACCTGAAACCCATACGCATAGGGATCATCTTCGGGATCGATGGTGATGGTATTGTGGCCGTAGATTTTTGCCCAGCCTTCCACACTGGGAATGATAGCAGGCATTCCATTGAGTTCAGTCACCTCTTCAATGCGGCCAATGAATTTTGAACCGATAATGCTTTCATGAATAAAATCTTCTCCCGGTTTCAGTTTCCCTTTAGCAAACCATTGAGCCATGCGTGCAGATGTGCCTGTGCCACAAGGAGAGCGATCGATGGCTTTGTCGCCATAAAAGACTGCGTTACGTGCGGTAGATTTTGGATCAACAGTTTGTCCTGCCCATAATATATGACTGCATCCATTGATGGTTGGATTTTCTGGGTGAACGAATTTGTTTTTCGAGTTGATATCTTTTCTTAACGCGCGACTCCAACTGATCAGTTGATCGGCTGTGTAATGCTCGAGCCCGGGAAAATTCTTTTGTGGATCAACGATTGCGTAAAAATTTCCGCCATAAGATACATCCAAAGTTAATTCACCTAAATCGGAACAAGTAGCAGAAATGTTTTCAGCAGCTAAATAAGCTTTCACATTTCTGATTTTCACCGACTTCACTTTTTTCCCTTCTTGCTTGTATTCTACTTTCACTAGTCCGGCAGGAGTTTCAAGATTCAGGTATCCGGATTTCTTTGGAATCACCAAGCCTTGTTCGATAGCAATCGTTACGGTGCCAATTGTTCCATGACCACACATAGGTAAGCATCCGCTCGTTTCAATGAATAGAACACCAATATCATTATTTGGATCCGATGGCGGATATAAAATGCTTCCGCTCATCATATCGTGGCCGCGTGGCTCGAACATGAGGCCTTTGCGAATCCAATCGTACTCCCTCAAAAAATGCTGACGTTTCTCACTCATGTTCTTTCCTTCGAGCAATGGGCCACCGGCAGCAACTAATCGCACAGGGTTACCACAGGTGTGGGCGTCGATACAGAAAAACGTTTTCATGCTGGATTCTGGTTACCGGGTACTTGTTGCTAGATACTCGATATCTGGACTCCGGTACCTGCATTACTAGTATCAAGAATCCAGAATCGAGTATCCATTTATTAGTTTTTTCCCCACTCACTATTTTTATATCTCCAAATCTTCAATGGATTTGATTCTTTTAACTCTTCCGGTAGAAGTGAGTCAGGAAAATTTTGAAAAGCAACTGGCCGAACAAAACGTTTTATTGCATCGGTGCCAACGGCAGTGAATCTTGAATCAGTAGTTGCAGGGTAGGGGCCACCATGTTGCATGGAAGGGCAAACCTCAACACCCGTTGGTACTCCATTAATAATTAGGCGCCCAGCTTTTTCAATGACCATGTTGATCAAATTCTTGTGCGCAGCGACTTCTACTTCGCTTGCAATGATGCTTGTGGTCAGTTGCCCTTGAATATGACTCACCACCGCATGAAGTAACGCAAAATCTTTACACTTTACGATCAACGAGAATGGTCCGAAAACTTCTTCCGCTAGCAAATGGTTTTTTAGAAAGTCTTGAGCAGAAACAGAAGCAACCAAGGATTGTCCTTGACTGCTCTCCGCTTTTTGAGTCGATTCGCCTTCGATTTTAATTCCGTGTTGCGCCAGGGTTTGTGCTAATCGCTTATGATAGTTATCCGCAATGCCTTGATGAAGCATTTTGCCTGGCACCACTTTTTTAATTTCTTCTGATAACTTCTGAATGAATTTATTCAAGCCTTCATTTTCTATTGCGATGACCAAGCCCGGGTTGGTACAAAACTGTCCCACGCCAAGTATGATCGATGACGCCACAAGGGTGGCAGTCTTTTCAAAATCATTATTCAAACTTTCAGGAAGCAAAATGACGGGATTGATGCTGCTCATTTCAGCAAAGACAGGAATGGGATCAGGCCGCTGATTGGCAAGATCAAACAATGCTTTTCCTCCAGCCAACGAGCCGGTGAATCCAACCGCTTTTGTGTGCTGATGTTTTATTAGTGCCTGGCCCACCTCAAAACTTTTTCCATGCAGGTGTTGAAAAACTTTGTTGGGCACTCCAGTTTTTTCAATTGCTTTTTGAATGGCACGCGCAATTAAATCAGAAGTGTCGGCATGAGCGGGATGCGACTTCACTATTACTGGACAACCTGCTGCCAACGCCGAGGCAGTATCACCGCCGGCTGTTGAATAGGCTAAGGGAAAATTAGCAGCTCCGAAAACTACAATTGGCCCGATAGGCACAAGCATTTTCCTTATGTCAGTTTTAGGTGCAGGCATTCGATCAGGGATAGCCGTGTCAACCCGAGCATCTACCCATGAACCTTCTTCAACTAAATTGGCGAACATACGACAGTGACCGGTTGTGCGGCCTCGTTCATTGATGATGCGAGCTTCCGGCAAATTGGTTTCGCGCATAACCGTAGTTACCAATTCTTGCCCGAGTGCTTCGATTTCATCGGCAATAGCCTTCAAAAATTCAGCTTTCTTTTTCCCGCTTATTTTTTTGTAAGAAAGGAAAGCCACTTGTGCCTCGTGTAGGGCGGAGTTAACTTCTTCTATTGTTGAGTCCATGAATCAATATTATTAATTTTAATTTTTGCTAAGATACTGGATTCTAGATTCTAGATACTGGAATTCTAGATAGCTCGCAGCCAGCATCTAGATCCAGCATCAAAGTTTCGGTCTTGATTTTATTCCATCACGAATTATTTTCAAAATAAGTTCACGTTCTTCACCAATTAATGTAAGCCGTGGAGCACGAACTTGCTCTGAGCCTATGCCCGTTTCTTGTTCGGCCAACTTGATGTACTGAACTAATTTGGGATGGATGTCCAATTCCAACAAGGGTAAAAACCAACGGTAGATTTTTAGCGCCTCATCAATTTTTCTTTCTTTCGTCAGTTTATAAACAGCAACGGTCTCTTTCGGAAAAGCACAAACCAATCCGGCCACCCAACCATCGGCGCCCATTAGCAATTCTTCCATCGCGAGCGTATCGACCCCGCACAGTATTTTGAAGCGGTCACCAAAACGGTTGATCATCCGGGTCACGTTTGAAACATCGCGTGTGGATTCTTTTACTGCCTGAATGTTTTTTGATTCTTTCAACTCGTCAAACATATCCAGTGTCACTTCAATTTTGTAATCGACAGGATTATTGTAAATCATAATCGGTAAATCGGTTGAGGCAGCCGCAGTTTTGAAATACGTTACCGTTTCGCGATGATCAGATTTGTAACGCATCGGTGGAAGCATCATCAGCCCGGTAGCTCCATTTTTCTTGGCTTCATCGGCCTGCCGAATTGCTTCGCGAGTACTGCCCTCGGCAATGTTCATGACCACAGGAACTTTGCCGGCTGTTTTCTCAACAGCAAATTTTACGAGCGCAAACTTTTCGTCATTGCTCAGTACACTGGCCTCGCCAAGGGTACCACCTAAAATAATTCCGTCAACACCAGCATCAAGTTGAGCCTTTAGGTTTTTTTCAAATAATGGGAAATCCAGCTTGTCATCTTTGGTAAACTTCGTTGTAAGAGCTGGGAACACGCCTTTCCATATAATTGCCATAAAATTTTGATTTGGTGATTACAAAATTAATGAGGACAGAGGTAATACCGCTGACTAAAAATATCCAATACTGATACTATTTTGATGTGTTATCTTACGCAGAGATTAGATTTAATGTCAAAATAAGCCCGATGAAGGTTGTTGCGTTCAATGTTCCTAATATAAAAAAAGAAGCTTTTCGCATTCAGGAAGATAAAGGGCCTCATTTTTATGATCAATTACATCAACACCCGGAGATTCAGTTTATGCTTATACTGCAGGGTGAGGGTACGTTGATAGCGGGTGATTATGTAGGGCGATTTAAACCAAACGATCTCTATGTGATTGGCAGTGGGCAACCACACGTATTTCGAAGTGACAAGAATTATTATTCTTCAAAAAGCAAATTGACGGTAAGAGCGATATCGATATACTTCAATCAAAAGTATTGGGGCGATTCGTTTTGGCAGTTGGAGGAGATGAAACTCGTAAGAAAATTTTCATTGAAGGCCTCGCGTGGATTACAAGTGACAGGGAAACCTAAAGCCGAAATTGCTGAGGATATTCTTAAGATGAAAAAAATACAAGGCATTGAGAGATTTATACTATTTCTTTCCATGTTAAAAAATTTTTGTGAGGTAAAAAACACCAGACCATTATCGGTATCGGGTGTGGTAAATGGATTTAATCTGGATGAAGGGAAACGAATGAATGCGATCTTGTCATTTACTTTTCGTGAAAGCCATCGCAAAATTTATATCCGTGAAGCCGCTGATATTGCTAACCTTTCCGCGGAAGCATTTTGTCGTTACTTTAAATTGCATACACAAAAGACGTACACTTTATTCCTTAATGAATTGCGAATAAGTAATGCTTGCCAAATGCTGATGAACAAAGACTGTAGTATTCAGGATGTTTGCTATCAGTCCGGTTTCAATAACATTTCAAACTTCAACCGAATTTTTAAAAAAGTGACAGGAAAATCACCTTCATCTTATATGAAATTGAACAAGCCATGACTCCTTTCTTTTACCTTGTCTTTCTCTTTAAAATTTGGTAAACTTTGTAGCTCACATTAACCCCTGCGCTATGAATATGATCCATAAAGTAGAGGACTGGGGCAGTGCACATCGCCCTGGTTGGCTTGATCTCTTTCGCATCGTCCTTGGTTGTTATATCACTTATAAAGGATTCAATTTTCTCAATAACATTGAGAACCTGGAGATGAGCATTCAGGGAATGAACATGGCGTATACCGGTGCATCGATTGCACATTATGTTGTGTTCGCCCATGTATTGGGAGAGCACTGATTGCCCTTGGCTTACTTACAAGGATTATGTGTGCAATTCAATTACCTATATTAATCGGAGCCGTAATTTGGATCAATGCACCACGTGGATTTGTGTCGTTGGGCAATCACATGGAGCTTGAAATTTCCATCGCCATGTTAGTCGGATTAATCACCTTCATGGTATTCGGGGCTGGAAAATTCTACATTGATGATAAACGTAGGAAGGAAAAAGAGATGATGCAGAAGGTTGTTTAATATACAATTTGAAAGATTAAGGATTGAGACTGACCCTTTTTGGGTCAGCTTTTTTATTTTCCGATTGCTTTAACAATAGTTTAACAAGTGCTGATACTTTCCAGTGATATTTTTAACAAAAAAAATAATATGAAGACTTTTCTAATCGTATTGATTTTAAAGATCTCCTTACCTGCAATTGCGCAGGATACAACCCTGATAATCACAAATGGAAAAACAGTTCAAGGCAACTTCATCCAACCTTATCATAAACAATTCAATTTGTTTAAGATCAAGGATGGAGTGGAAGAGAAAACCGGAACGTTGATTGATGAATATAAAGTTCTTAAAGAATCAGGCGTGCAATTTGGGTTGCGTCTTGTGCACATCAAGTTGGCGTCCTTCGAAATTTTGGATTCAGGTTGTGTGAATGCCAAAACACTCCAACCCATTTATCACCGCTCACACCAGACTAATAAAACTATTGCCCTTGATTTCAAAAACAATGGTGTATTTGGAAAGGTCACCTTAGGAGCCAACAGAGACACAATAAACTTGACCTATGATGCCCCTTTCTTTGATTCTTACTTCGAAAATTTTATTGCGGCCGGTGTTCCATTGAAAAAGGACTTCACTTTTAAGTTTGCGGAATTCATTGATAATAAAACCGGACTGGTTTGGTCATCGGGACAGGTCTCGGATTATTTCTCCAATAAATTGAAAAGCAAAATTTGGGTTGTGAAGCTTTACGAAAATAAAAGAGGACGCGTGACCACATTCTGGGTGGACTCCAAGCGACAAATATTGCAATGGGAATATAATTTCAACGGCAATATTTCGCGGACGAGATTAGAGGGAGTAGATCAGATATAACTTTTCAATTCGCAGCAACTAATTCAACCTGCGCCTTCCTGTGATCTTGCTTCACCGGGAGCTTTGGGGTTGGCAGGCTTAACTACAATGGCTCGGCCATCCAGCTCGGTTTCATTCAGCCCGGCTATGGCCTTTAAGCCTTCTTCATCGTTGGGCATTTCTACAAAGCCAAATCCTTTGGATCGGCCTGTATCGCGGTCTTTTACAATCTTAGCAGAACTTACTTGTCCAAATTTAGCAAACGCTGCCTCCAGGTCTTCTCTTCTGGTCTTGAAATTTAAACGGGCAACAAAAATGTTCATAACAGAATAATTAGTGTAACATGAATAGCTTGGTTTTCGCCAACAAGCAACCCAAATTAGTAAATTAATCGATTAACGTCAATGACTGAATTTAGAAAAGTAAGAGCATTCCACAGTATCCTGTCAATACTCCTACGAGGCTGCCAACCAACGTTTCTCGAGGGGTGTGAGCACCCAACATTAGCCTCGAGGAAATAACAACTCCTGTTACAGCAACAATAAATGTGGTTGGCAAAAGAAGTGTAGATGAGAATCGGATCAACGGGAAAAGAATACCAATAAAACCTCCCAAAGCCAAACTGTGAATACTCACTTTATAAAAGAATGTGATGACTGTTCCAACAACGACCAACGCAGCGACAATTAGCATGAGCTTGTTGAAATTGGCACTGAAGGGGAGTTTGTAATAAAAAAGAAATGCGACCAGGCTATACATTAATGAAATAAAAATGAAGGGCAATATCCGCTCTTCCCTCGTTTCAAGATAAAGTGATTGAATGCTTCCAAGGTATCGGAAAAGTAAAAGATTGACAGCAGGAACCACGAAAGTAAATTCGAAAACAAAAGAAGCAATCAACCAAATGTGATCAGGTCCGATCATCAACATGGCAGGAAAGAATTTCCCCAACACAAGGATTAAATAGGTAGCCATCAACAATGGATGGAAAACGATGGAAATAATTTTGGCCGCAATCCTCACGCTTACATTTCTTTTCTTAGCCGCGCCACCGGAATATTTAATTGTTCGCGATACTTGGCCACGGTACGCCTTGCAATGTTATATCCTTTCTCATTGAGCAGGTCTTCGAGCTTATCGTCAGAATAGGGCTTGCTTTTATCTTCCTGGCCAATGAAGTCTTTGATAATTTGTTTTACTTCACGACTGCTGGCGTCTTCGCCTGAGTCGGTGCTGATTCCTTCAGAGAAGAAATATTTCAATGGGAAAGTGCCAAAGTCGGTTTGCACGGTTTTGCTGCTGGCCACCCGACTCACAGTGGAGATATCCATGTTGATCCTCTGCGCGATGTCTTTCAAAATCATGGGCTTGAGTTTGGTCTCATCGCCTTCCAGAAAATAATCGAACTGAAAATCAACGATAGCGCGCATAGTGCGAAGCAGTGTTTGTTGACGTTGCCGGATAGCATCAATGAACCATCGCGCAGCATCCAGCTTTTGCTTTACAAAAGAAACGGCCTCTTTCAGCTTCTTATCTTTCTTGTCACTCTTGTCGTAGGCTTGAAACATTTCATTATAGCTGCGGCTGATGCGGAGCTCAGGGGCGTTACGCGAGTTCAAAGCAAGATCGAGCTTACCGTGGTTGTTGGTAAGAATAAAATCTGGAATCACATATTGGTTCTTCACCATGCCGCTAGAGGTTTCTCCACCGGGTTTGGGATTGAGCCGCACAATCAGTTCAATGGCATCTTTAATATAATCCTCGTCATCAAGGTCTAGCTTCTTTAGTATTTTGGCGTAATGCTTTTTAGTAAACTCATCATAACATTCTTTGATGATGCGCTTGCCTACAATCACATCAACATCCTGACCATCGTCCATCCGCTCGAGTTGCAGCAACAAGCATTCCTGTAAATTTCTTGCAGCAATTCCAGACGGGTCAAAGGATTGAATTTTTTTCAGGATGCTTTCTACTTCTTCCAGGTTAGTTTCAATGCTCTGCGAGAATGCGAGATCGTTTACTATAGATTCAAGCTCCCGGCGTATGTAGCCATCTCCCTCTATGCTGCCGATGAGCTGTCGGCCAATGGCAGTTTGCTTTTCGTTTAGCCCTAAGAATCCCAACTGCGTCAATAAGGTTTCATGAAGTGAAGAAGATGTGGCGATCGGCGTCTCATGTTCTTCCTCATCATCGTCTTCGTTGTAGGTTTTATAACTGCTGTAATCGTCATCGCGCAGGTAGTCTTTGATGTCGATGTCTTCGCTGGCTTCGGGTGTCTCCGTTTCGGTAGCTTCGGTTTCAGGAGTTTCTTCTTCAGGAGCTTCTTCTTCCTGAGTTTCGGGTTCATCTTCTGCGCCCTCCTCCAACACCGGATTTAGCTCCAGTTCTTCCTCGATACGGTTCTCCAGTTCGGCTGTGGGCACCTGCAGCAGTTTGATGAACTGGATCTGCTGGGGCGACAGTTTCTGTTGGAGCGACTGGTTGAGACTTAGTTTTTGCATACGAATACGTACAAATTTATCATTTTTCGATTTAGGATTGGAATGCAGTAACCGTACCAATCTTTTTTTTGAATAAAAACTCAAATTGTCGTTTTTTGCACCTCGATAAATTTATGAAGAGAACCAAGATTAAAGACCTGTTGCAAACGACGCCCACCAATCAAACGGTGAAGGTGCAAGGCTGGGTGCGCACTTTTCGCAACAATCAGTTCATTGCCATTAACGATGGTTCAACAATTTTAAACTTGCAAGCGGTCGTAACGCTTGAGAGTTTAGATGAAAATACGTTAAAGCGGATTACAACAGGCTCTTGCCTTTCCGTGGTGGGTGAATTGATTCCCTCTCCCGCAAAGGGCCAGGCCGTAGAAGTGAAAGTAAAAGAACTTGTGATACTGGGCGACAGCGATGCAGAGAAATTCCCGTTGCAACCCAAAAAACATTCGCTGGAATTTTTGAGAGAGATCGCCCACTTGCGCGCACGAACAAATACGTTTGGTGCCGTCATGCGTGTGCGCCATGCGATGGCATTTGCGGTTCATAAGTTTTTTAACGACCGCGGATTTTTCTACATCCATACACCGGTGATCACTGGTTCCGATGCCGAAGGTGCGGGTGCCATGTTTAAAGTCACTACGCTAGATCTTAATAAGCCACCTAAAGATGAGCAAGGTCATATCGATCATAAACAAGATTTTTTTGGAAAGGAAACCAATCTTACTGTGTCAGGCCAATTGGAAGGCGAGACCTACGCATTAGCATTAAGTGAGATTTATACGTTCGGGCCAACCTTTCGTGCAGAGAATTCAAACACTACACGACATCTGGCAGAGTTCTGGATGATCGAACCGGAGATGGCATTTTATGACATTCAAGACAATATGCAGTTGGCGCAGGACTTTCTTCAATATCTGGCAAAGTATGCGTTGGATAATTGTAAAGACGATTTAGAATTTTTGGATAAGCGCGCTACCGAAGAGGAAGCTGCCAAACCTCAAGATCAACGCAGCGAATTGAGTTTAATCGCGAGATTGAAGTTTGTAGTAGAAAATGATTTTCAAAAACTGAGCTACACTGAAGCCATTGATATTCTAAGAAATTCAAACCCGAACAAGAAAAAGAAATTTCAATACCTCATTGAAGAGTGGGGCGTGGATTTGCAGAGTGAACACGAACGCTATTTGGTGGAGAAACATTTTAAGAAGCCGGTGATCCTCTATAACTATCCGAAAGGGATTAAGGCATTTTACATGCGCCAAAACGAAGATGGAAAGACTGTGGCGGCCATGGATGTACTTTTTCCCGGCATAGGTGAAATCATTGGAGGTTCACAGCGCGAAGAGCGTTATGAAAATCTATTGAACCGTATCAAAGAACTTGGTCTTCCTGAAAAAGAATTGTGGTGGTATCTTGATTTACGAAGGTTTGGTTCCGCACCACACAGTGGGTTTGGGTTAGGCTTTGAGCGTCTGATCCAGTTCGTTACCGGCATGACCAACATCCGTGATGTGATTCCGTATCCAAGGTTTCCAGGGAATGCGGAGTTTTAACGAAAGTTTTTAAAGTGAAATTTTAGTTACTTTGTACTATGAGCGCAATTGTTATTCAAAGCAAATCAAAGAATAATTTGAAATTACTCGGCGAGCTTGCAAAAAAAATTGGTGAGCAAGTCACCGTTCTTTCTGAAGAACAAATAGAGGATTTAGCCTTGGGTAACTACATGAAAAAAATAAGGACTGGCAAAAATGTTCCTATTGATATGGTTCTTAAAAAACTTCGCTCGATCAGATGAAGATTTCATTTGACAAGGCATTTTATAAAAGTCTGTCAAAACTTAAAAATCCAGTTGTATCAAATAAAATTGAAGAAGTTATCGAGATTGTTCAAAGATCTCAATCCATCAAGGAAATTCCCCAAATAAAAAAACTTCGGGGCTTTAGTCATTATTACAGAATCCGTCTAGGAGATTATAGGTTGGGCATTGAACAAGAAGATAGTCAATCAGTTAGGTTCATAGTTATTGCCCATAGAAAAGATATTTATAAATATTTTCCCTAGAAATGGAAACCATTGAACTCTCCGGCATCGTTGGGTTAATAGCCATCGCTTGTTTGGCGGCAAATTTTATTGTCGGGTTTATCATTTGGAAAAATATTTCGCTCAATCTTCCTTTTAACCTCACCTTTCTTGGCCTTCATAAATTCACCGGCTACTCCGCGGCCATTGCGACTATGCTCCATGTTGTTTTAATCCCGCTGGATCCAAAATCAAAATTCACATGGAGTGATTTGCTTTTGCCCTTGTGGACCGAGCATCAACCCTATACAAATACGTTTGGCGCACTGGCTCTTTATCTGATTGCTATAGTGGTGATCAGCTCCTACTTCAAAGACAAATTAAAACTTTCCTTTTGGCGCACACTTCATTACCTGTCTTATTTTGCTGCTGTGCCTTTGATTATCCACAGTGTTTGGACCGACCCAAAACTGGAAGACCGACCTATCGATTGGTTTGATGCTGAGAAAGTTTTTGTGTTGCTGTGCTGCTTACTCATCATTGTGTTGAGCGTTTATCGATTTGCAATTGTGAGAAGGCGTTCGTCTTTGGAATTATAAGCGTGTATCCCATCTCAGACCCTTATGGTAGGGCTTTTTTGAACCACAATAGAAACATAGCCACATAGGATTACACATAGTGTTATGAGTGCTGCCCTATGTGTGAATTTCTATGTACCTATCTTGCTATGTGGTTAAATGTCGAAGTAGTACTTTTACTGCAAATTCACGCATGAAATGCCTGACTACGGCATGCGGCATTAACAAAAATTTATTAACACATGAAATCTAAATTTCTATTGTTGGGCCTACTTTATCTGACTTTCACAGCTTGCGCGCAAATTGATGAAAGTAAAATAAAACAACACGTTCGTATTTTGTCGGCCGATTCAATGCAAGGTCGAGGCACAGGTAGTGCTGGTGAAAGCATGGCTGCGTCATACATTGAAAAGCAGTTCAAGAAAATAAAACTGGAGCCAAAGGGAGAGACGAATACTTACCTGCAAACATTTCCTTTTAAAGGTGGCGTTCATGAATTAGGTACCGATGGAACAGCCAGTAATATCATTGGATATTTGAACAATCGTGCGGAGAACACCATTATCATTGGTGCTCACTATGATCACCTTGGTTTAGGAGAAAATGGAAGTTCGCTGGATGCCAATCCGAAAGGCAAAATTCATAACGGGGCGGATGACAACGCCTCGGGTGTTGCCGGGCTAATTGAACTTGCCAACTACTTTCAGAATAATAAAATAAAGGAAAAATACAATTTCCTTTTCATCTCGTTTAGTGGTGAGGAATTAGGATTGTTTGGCTCAAAGTACTTTAAAGAGCACCCAACGATTGATTTATCGAAAGTGAACTACATGATTAACCTGGATATGATTGGTAGGCTTGATCCAATCACCAAAGCCTTGGCTGTAAGTGGAACTGGAACCAGTGCTGTTTGGGAGAATGAGATCAAAAAACTTTCAACTGATGATTTAAAAATTAAAACAGACTCGGCTGGTGTTGGCCCGTCCGATCACACTTCATTTTATTTAAAAAATATTCCCGTCCTCCATTTCTTCACAGGCTCGCACAGTGATTATCATAAACCATCAGACGATTGGCAGAAAATTAATTTTGCTGGTGAAAAAGTTGTATTGCAGTTTATTATCAAACTCGTAGGGGATTTGGATTCTACACCTAAGCTCACATTTTTGGCGACTAAGAATAAATCGATGAGTTCAGCGCGGTCATTTAAAGTGACGATGGGTATTATGCCCAGCTATACATCAAGCGATGAAGGACTGAAGGTTGATGGTGTGAGTGATGGAAAGCCAGCTCAAAAAGCGGGCATCTTGGCCGGAGACTTGATTGTTCAGATAGGAGAGCTTCCTATCAAGGATATTCAAGCGTATATGGCAGCGTTGGGTAAATTTGAAAAAGGCCAAACTGTTCCTGTAAAAGTGAAACGTAACAATGAAGTGGTAACGGTGATGTTAACTTTTTAAAATAAAAGCTGGCATAACCCTTGCCTGTAAAGCCATCATGTCGAGAATTTTATTATTAACCATATTATTGCTCACTCCGTTCTTGACTTTGTCGCAGAAGAAGATAAAACTAATTCATGCGGATAGTTTGAAGGGAAGTATGCGAGACGGAAAACGTTATGACAAGCTATTAGGGCATGTCGCATTTGTTCAAAACACCACTAACATCCTTTGTGACTCGGCTTATTTTTTTCGTTCCGATAATCGGTTGGAGGCATTCGGTCATGTACACATTACGGATGATTCAGTAGACATTACTGCACTTCGACTCGAATATGACGGAACCAAAAAGATTGCCTACCTGAGAAGAAATGTTGTCTTTGAGAAGTTAAATATTGCTAAGTTGTATACCGACTTTCTGGATTACTACCGGATCCAAAATGAAGCCCGCTATTTTAATGGTGGTAAATTGGTGGACACGGCGAATGTGCTCACGAGTAAAAAAGGATATTACGATGTGCGTACCAACTTGGCCTCATTCAAAAAAGAGGTGGTGGGCGTTAATCCAGATTATACATTAACATCGGATACACTTCAATACAATTCAAAAACCAGGATGGTTTACTTTCGTGATTTCACGACACTGAAAGACAAAGAAGGGAAGACTGCTTATTATCAGAACGGTGTGTATGACACGAGAAGAAAAATCTCTTCTCTTACTAACGGAGAGATGGAGTCACCTACTTACAGGATAAAGGCAGATGCGTATTTTATCGACGATGTAAAGAAATTTTACAAAGTGAAAGGCCATGTTGCGATGACCTCCAAAGGGGAAGCGCTGACCATTTTTGGCGACGATGGATTTTATGACAGAAAAAATGGAATTTCGAAAGTGTATGGTAATGCGTACCTGGCTAAGGTAATGGATAACGGCGATACGCTTTTTCTTTCGGCAGACACGTTGGTGTCGATCGAAAATGCAGATCCCAGAAAGAAGAGACTTCTTGCCTATCACTCCGTAAAAATTTTCAAAACTGATATGCAGGGAATCGCGGATTCATTGGTGTACTTATCGTCCGACTCAACTTTATATTTTTATCGCGACCCTGTTTTATGGTCGGATGAGAATCAAATGACCGCAGACTCGATTCACATGCTTTTGAAAAACAAAAATGTCAGTCGAATTTATATGATCGCCAATTCCTTTGTTGTATCGATTGATTCGCTCAAAGACTATAATCAGATCAAGGGACGAAGGATGACCACTTATTTTGAAAATAAAAAGATACATCATGTTATTGTGGAAGGCAATGGAGAGACTATTTACCATATGCTGGAGGAAAAAGATATTGAAAAGGACAGTTTGAAAATTAAAATCACCTTTCTGGCGGGAATGAATAAGACCATCTGTAGCAACATGAGAATAAATTTTAAGGAGGGTAAAGTGAGTGGTATTAATTTTTATGTTAAACCCGATGCTTCATTTTTTCCCCTCAAAGATCTTAAGGAATCAGATCGAAAGCTTAAGGGCTTTATCTGGCGTGGTTCTGCCCGCCCAAAGAAAAAAGATGTGGTGAAAAGGGGACCGACCGAGATTAAAAGACCGGAATCAGCGACTGTTCAAAATAAATAGTATTTCTTAATAGAGATTTTTTTATTCATTAATAGGACTAGCCCTTTTTTTAGGCTATATTTCCATTGCATAAATGTGTGCCACATGAAACGCTGGCCTCTTTTCCTTGGGAGTTTGATTTTTGTTTTAACAGCTCACGCGCAAAATTTTGAGTTGGTTGACAAACAGGATAGCTACCAGGCCACTTTTAGTCAGTTGGTAAAGATTCCTCTTAAAATCAAGAACAATACTGATAAAGCTCAGTTCTATGTGATTCGCAAAGTGCGAAGTGACTTGGGAGAATCGCAAAAGGGATATTTCTGTCTGGATAATAATTGCCTTGAGTCAGCTATCGTTGAATTTTCCAAACGGGCAGAGCCTGGTGAAATAATCAATCTGTACTACACAATCGAGAGTGGGCTTATGCAGGTTCAGAACAGTCTTAAATTTGAGATTTTCCCTAAAGGAATCCCTACAGAAGGGATTGAACATAACGTAAATATTGCGGTGGAAGAAAGGATTCAGCGATCACTCTACCAGAGTCGAGAAATCACTATTCATGATATTTATCCTAATCCGGTTCAAGACCTAGCAATAATTGATTACAAAATGAGTAATGATCAGGTTAAAGCAAAAATTGTGTTGCATAACGTGCTTGGCAAGCCACTTGGCGACTACGAGCTGTCCGCAGAAGATACTCGAATAAAAATCCAGACAGATGAACTTCCCTCTGGAGTATATTTCTACACCTTGTATATTAATAATAACGGGGTTTTTACCCGCAAAATCATGGTAAGGAAATAGAGGTTGGGTTGCCTTAACAAGTTGGTTTTTCCTTCTTGGGTTGTATATTTGCAGGCTTAAATCAATGGATTCCTTGTTTTGGACCCATTTTCGACTGCACCTGTGAAAAAACAAATGTCAATTAGTTACTTCCTTATTCTGGCATTACTGCTGGCCTCCACTTCTTGTAGCAAGTTTCGCAGACTTGAACGGAGTGAAGACTGGCGTTTGAAGTACGAGGCTGGCCAAGACTATTTCAAAAAAAAGGATTATTATCACACGGCGATATTATTTGAACAGATACTTCCTATTGTTCGGGGTTTGCCAGAAGGGGAGAAGGTGGAATTTTACCTTGCTTATTGCCAGTATTACCAGAAGACCTATCTGTTGGCCTCCAATCAGTTTAAAATTTTTTACGAAACCTATGGGCGTAGCCAGTTAGCTGAAGAGGCTTACTTTATGTATGCTTATTCGCTTTACACAGGCTCTCCCGATTCACAACTAGATCAGAAAAGCAGTGTGGAAGCTATGGGTGCTATGCAGAATTTTCTTAACCAGTTCCCTGGAAGTCAGTTCGCTGATAAGGCCACCGAGGTTGTAGCTAATTGCCAGCAGAAATTGGAGCAAAAAGAATTCGATAACGCCAATCAGTATTTGAAAATGCGTTATTATCAAGCTGCTGTGATCGCGTTCGGAAACTTCAGAAAGACTTTTCCGGATTCTAAATTCATGGAACAAATTTCATACTTAAAGGTGTTGGCCCAGTATAAGCTGGCTGCGCAAAGTATTCCCTCCAAGCAATTGGAAAGGTACACTTCCACGGTTGAGTTTTATCGGGAATTGGTAGACAGTTTTCCTACAAGTCAATATCTAAAAGACGCGGAAAAGATGTACACCACCAGTCTCAATCAGATTAATTTTATAAAAAGCAAAATCAAAAACAGTTAAATAATTATGGCTACGCAACCTGCACTTATCACCCGTGATGTGGAAAAAATTTCTTCTCCTACTGGCAATCTCTATCAATCGGTAGTAGTTATATCTAAAAGAGCAAGGCAAATTGCTATTAATTTGAAAGAAGAACTCAATAATAAGCTGGCGGAGTTTGCCACCACAGTGGATAATCTTGAAGAGGTTTTTGAAAACCGTGAGCAGATTGAGATTTCTAAATTCTACGAACGTATGCCTAAGCCTACCACTACGGCTACCGAGGAATTCCTTGAAGGTAAACTCAACTATCGGATGCGCGAAGCAATGCCGGTAGAGGCAGCAAAAACAGAGTAAACATGCTGGCTGGCAAGCGAATACTGTTGGGCGTGAGTGGCAGTATAGCGGCCTACAAAGCAGCCTTACTCACACGCTTGCTAATTAAAGAGGGAGCTGAAGTGAAAGTAGTGATGACCACTGCTGCCATGGATTTTATCACGCCTCTTACGCTTGCTACCCTTTCAAAAAATCCTGTACTCTCCTCATTCACAAAAGATGAGACGGGTGTTTGGTACAATCACGTGGAGCTGGGTCTTTGGGCTGATGCGATGATAATTGCGCCTGCATCGGCCAATACTATTGCTAAAATGGCAAACGGCATTTGTGATAACCTCCTCCTTGCTGTTTATCTAAGTGCACGGTGCAAAGTTTTTTTTTCTCCGGCCATGGATTTGGATATGCTCCAACATCCTTCTACCCAAAACAATATTCAAAAGCTGGTTGCCTTTGGCAACGAATTGATTGATCCGAACTACGGAGAGTTAGCAAGTGGCTTGATCGGTAATGGCCGCATGGCTGAGCCTGAAGAGATTACAGAGCGACTTATTTTTGTTTTTCAGAACAATCAAAAATTAAAAGGGAAGAAGGCACTGGTGACAGCTGGGCCAACTCATGAAGCAATTGATCCGGTGCGATTTATTGGAAACAATTCTTCAGGAAAAATGGGTTATGCTATTGCTGAAGAATTAGCGAACCAGGGAGCCGAAGTGAACTTGGTTTCCGGACCGTCACATTTATCTCTAACCAATTCGTTAGTTAAGATAAAGCGAGTGACTTCCGCTGAAGAAATGTACGAGGCTTGCGTTTCATTTTTCCCTTCCACTGACATAACAGTTTTATCGGCAGCGGTCGCGGATTTTCGACCATCCACTAAAGCGGATCAGAAAATAAAAAAGACTGATGCTGGGTTATCACTCGAACTGGTCAAAACAAAAGATATTGCCTCAGAGCTTGGTAAATTGAAGAAATCAGGTCAGTTTACTGTAGGTTTTGCTCTGGAAACGGAAAATGAAGTGGCGAATGCGGAGAAGAAAATTCATTCAAAGAATTTTGATTTGATTGTCCTAAATTCGTTAAACGACAATGGCGCGGGATTTAGCCATGATACCAACCAAATCACATTGATTGACCAAAAAAATCAGGTACAAAAATTTTCTTTGAAATCGAAGAAAGAAGTGGCCCGCGATATCGTTAATGCTATAATCGATCGAACGCATGCGTAACATTTTGCTTTTTGTAACCGTGATGGTTGCGGCAAATTCTTTTGCCCAAGAATTGAACTGTAAAGTTTTGGTTAATGTGGATCAAATTCAATCCACCGACAAGGCCTCACTCAAGGCTGACATGGAGAAATCCTTTGCTGCTTTTTTAAATTCACGAAAATGGACCAATGATCTTTTCAAGCCGTATGAAAAGATCAACTGTGGTATTTTCATCAACATTAGCCAAATGCCCTCTATTGGAAGTTTTAAAGCAAATGCGCAGATTACTGCTGCCCGCCCTATCTACAATACAAATTACGAAACGGTAATTTTCAATTTCGCCGACCGTGAATTTGAATTCGAGTATATCGAATCGCAACCCATGGAGTATAACGACAATACCTACATCAACAACCTCACTTCGATGTTGGCATTTTATGCGTATACAATTTTAGCGGTTGACTATGATTCATTCAGCGAGCTTGGAGGAAACCCCTACGTGCAAAAAATGCTCACGGTTGTAAATAACTCACAAAGTAGCAGTCACCCGGGCTGGATTTCGCTTGGAAGCAACCGCAGCCGTTTTGCATTGATGGATAATATGAATAATGCTCAGATGGTTGACATTCGAAAAAACTCGTACAAATACCACCGCCTTGCCCTCGATAATTTTGATAAAAACCCCGATCAAAGTCGTGATCAAATTTTGGATGTTTTGAAAACGGTTAAAAAAGTATGGACGATCAATCCAACGGCTATCTTAATCGTTAGCTTCTTTGATGCGAAGGCAAATGAGTTGACTAATATTTTCACGGATGCTAACCTAGGCGTTAAACGCGAAGCCTACGACCTTCTCACTTCCCTTGATCCCAAGCGAACGGTCTACCAAAAGATCAATATTAACTGAGTCAAATTATTCTTGTGCCTTTTATTTTAACTTTCAGTTGAAATGGCCAAGTACTTCGCTCATCCAAGCGGATGAAACCTGTTGGGCCATTCCATGTGACAAAAAAATAATCAATTAACACATGAAAGTAAAATAGTTGCCCCGTATCTTGCCTCATCCTACAAAAGCAATGTTGATTCATCTCTCTATAAAAAATTATGCGTTGATCCGGCAATTGGAATTACAGCCATCGGCTCATCTCAATGTGATTACAGGTGAGACAGGCGCGGGAAAATCTATTATGCTGGGCGCAGTTGGTTTATTGTTAGGTAATCGGGCAGATGTGAAGGCGTTGTGGAATGAAAACGAGAAATGCGTTACTGAAGGGACATTTGATGTTTCTTCTTATGCACTTCAAGATCTTTTTGAGGAAGAGAATATTGACTATGAGAATCAAACGATCATTCGCAGAGAGATAAGCCCTGCTGGAAAGAGTCGTGCATTTATCAACGATACTCCTGTTACGCTGGAGGTGATGAGGAAAATAGGAAGTCGACTAATGGATGTTCATTCACAGCATGAAACATTAGAATTAGGTCGTCAGTATTTTCAACTCGAATTGATTGATTCTTTTGCTGAAAACGCGAAAGTGAAAGATGTTTTTCATAATTCATGGAAAGTATATTTGAAAGCTAAAGCCAACTACGGTGAGTTGTTGACTGAATCATTAGCCTTAAAACAAGAAGCTGATTTTGTAAAATTTCAGTTGGATGAATTAATCAAAGCAGACTTGAAGGAAGGTGAACAAGAAAAATTGGAATCAGAACTTTCTGTTTTGGAGCATGCCGAAGAGATCAAGGCGAAGTTGAGCAATATCCTTCAGCAACTTGGCCAGTCAGAATTTTCAGTTGCCTCATCCCTCAACTCAATCAAGAACGAATTTCAATCCATATCTTCTTATTCTAAGGAGTATGAAAACTTGTTTCAACGATTGGAGAGTGCACGTATTGAATTAAACGACATTCATGATGAAGTAGATCGCATCAATGAAAATGTTGAATTTGATCCGACCCGGGCTGAACAAGTAAATGAACGATTGAGTTTGATTTATCAACTTCAACAGAAGCACCGATTGCCATCGGTGGCGCAACTTTTAGAGTTTCAATATACGTTGCAAATAAAATCCGACAAGACCAATAACCTTGACGATTCGCTTGCGAAAGCAAAATCAGAATTGAGTGGTGCGGAAGATCAAATGACTAAAAACGCGCAGGCATTGAGCCAAACTCGCAAGAAGGTATTTACTCCGTTAAGTAATCAATTAATCAAATTGCTGAAAGAGCTAGGTATCCCTGAAGCACAATTGGAAGTGAACCAGGAAATAATGGAACCCACTGCATCCGGCGTGGACCGAGTTGAAATTCTTTTCAGTGCCAACAAAGGCATTGCCCCTCGACCGTTAGCACAAGTAGCCTCAGGTGGAGAATTTTCGCGAGTTATGTTTGCGATCAAATATGTGATGGCAGAAAAAAAATCACTGCCAACGCTAGTGCTTGATGAGATTGATACCGGCGTGTCCGGCGAAGTCGCTATACGATTAGGCAACCGGATGAAAGAAATGGCGAAGCGGCATCAAGTAATTTCGATAAGTCATCTTCCGCAAATTGCAGCGAAAGCAGACACTCATTATTTTGTTTTTAAGGATAATTCATCCTCTAAAACAGAGAGTCAAATTCGAAAATTGGAAAACAAGGATCGCGTTACCGAAATAGCAAAAATGATAGGTGGCGAAAAACCCTCAGCGGTGAACATGGAGAATGCCAAGGAATTAATGGCGGATTAATTCTTTATGCAACTGTTTTTCTTTGGAAGGAACCGATCACTATCAAGGCACTTACAATCACAATATTCTTTATAATGTATTGCCCAACCAGTGTCAGTGCATAGGGACTGTGCGTGAACGACAAATGAGGCAAAAGAATAAGAGGGGTGAAGGTGCAGATCATGTGCGTTACTACCAACGGCATTGCTGTTCGAATGAAAAACCCTGAGATAAGAAGCAATCCGATAATCGTTTCCCAAGTTGCTAACAGAATAATTGAAAGATGAGGAGAAACGAATCCAAAAGTAAGAATCTGAATAGTTTCTTTCGCCAGGTCTTCGGCCGGGCTTAGATGAGGAAAAAATTTAAGCATTCCGAACCAGAGATAGATGATTCCGATGGAGATACGTAAGACAGCTATGGGCAGAGATAATTTGTGTAGAGAAGAGCGGTCCATGTGCTTAGTTTAGATTAAGGGCTTCAAGATGAGGGGCGAGCAGGGATTCAAACAATGACTTTTGTCATCAAATATTTATTTCTTGCCCAAAAAATTCTTATAAGGCTCAAACGCTGAATTGATTTCTGTTTTGTTGAGTTTCTGCAATGATCTAAAAAATTTTGGTTCAAGCACTACTTTCTCCTTTTTTAGTCCCCTCGACCATATACCTATGATCTGGCCATTAACCACTATAATTGGCCTGAAGATACCATTGGCTGTAATGGCATTGGAGAAGAATTTTGGAGCAAGCGATGCACTGCGGTCTTTGTAGCTAATCATAAACTCATCGTAAGCTGGCAAAAAGTAAATGGACTGAATTGCAAGGTCCTTCGTGGTATCCTCATCGAACCAATAAGTTTGCTCATCAATTTTTACGCTCCTCAAATTTGATTTGGTCATTTCCAATGCACTTCTAGCTTCCCCCGCAGGTAAACCTGACCACCAAGTGAAATCCTGAATGGTAGCCGGGCCATGACTTGTGAAATACCTCAGTGAAAGTTCTGCTGAGGCTTCATCTTTGGTAAACGATTTTGATTTAGGTACTCGCTGTTCAAGCAAAGCGTATGTGAATTGTTTGCCGCGCATCGGTCCATTGCAAATTGTTGCATTTAGTTCAGCATTAAATAGGATGTGAATGGCCTGCAAATTGTCAGGCTTGATTTTGTTTTTATTCAACTCTTTGACAAGTTCTGTGCGTGTCATATATCCATTCTCGTCTAATGATTTTTCAATGATAGAGTTACTTCTCTTAAAGATTTGGGCTGTTAGTCCCAAAGCTTTGTGTCTACCCTTCATTGATCTATGAAGGTGTGGCGCGGTTAATGCAAGCATCCATTTTACGTCATCGGACGAAACCAAATGCCAAGTGGGCCGCATCACATGAGTACGAATGATTTCTCCATTATTGATTGCCCGTTCAATTGTTTCATCAGTTGATCCAGGAAGACGTACACCGACTGCCCATTTGGACATGGCATAATCCTGCGCCTGCAGGGCTCCCATCCAACTTACGATTTCTTTTGGTGATTTAAATTTTGTCCCGGCGAGTTGTTGATTGATGATTCGCTGTTTAACCAGATCATTAGAGTTCATGAAACTCACTCTTTTGTAATCGCTTTTATGAATTTTATTTCATCATCACTAAAAGCAGTTCCATCCTTTCGGAAGATATCATGAAACCAGACTGTTGGTTCAGGTGTGCCTTCTTTTGAGCCCCATGGAAAAATAGTATTGGTCTTTCCACTTACTAGCCCCCAATTGATTGCGCCTACTTTATATTTTTTGAAAACCGGTAAATTCGTTTCAAACCGACTGTTATTGGTGCGCGCCATGTATTCGCTACAAATAAATGGTCTCCCCAATTTTTGAAGTTGCTTGATTTCTTCTTCCAGATTTTTTGGGTCGCTATAATTATGGAAAGTAATCACATCAGAATTGGACAATTGAAATTTATTCAGGTTCTTGAATTTTTCGTCATGGTTCCAGGTGGCACATGTGAGCGGCTGTGAGGGTCTTATTGACCAAGCCCATTCAAAGACTTTTTTAAGAAAAGGAAGTGATTTATCAAACATACCTTCGTTGCCAGGTTCGTTGTAAAGATCCCATAGGAGTATTCGGTTATCGTTCTTGAATGTGGTGAGTAATTCCTTTGTGTAATTTTCTAAGGGTCCCCAAGAAGTTTGATCATTGACGCGTGCTTGTCCAGGCGCTTGCATCCATCCTGAGTTGTGAACGCCTGGTTTGGGTTCTGGTTGTTTGCCAAGCTTGGGCTCTTTGTTCCAGCAATCATCAAACAAAACAAAGACTACTTTTATTTTATGACGATCAGTGATGGTCAGAAATTCATTGATTCGTTTTTTGAATCCATCAGCATCAGATTCCCAAACGAGATTATGCAAATACACACGAACCACATTGAAGCCAATGTTTTCGGCCCAACCTAATTCTTTGTCGATGGTTTTGGGATCCCAGGAATCGGCTTGCCACATTTCCAACTCATTGATCGCGGTGCTGGGAATAAAATTGCATCCGATCAACCATGGTTGTTTGCTGTACCATTCTTTAGCTTGATCAACAGTCCATATTTTTTGTGACCACGCGGTGACTGAAAATAAAATCAGAAAGGAGAAGAGCTTTATCTTTTTCATGCAACCGGATATTTAAGATTCCTAAATATCGTAATAGTTGCTCGACTACCAAATGTAAATTTGGATACTACTTCGATTACATCTTAGTTCCAAGATTTACACCCTCCAATCCATCTTGTTTGATAAATGGCTGACTGTAAATGCGCTTACCGGTTGCTCTGAACAAAGCATTAGCAACCGCTCCACCTGTTGGTGGCAAAGCAGGTTCACCTAAGCCAGTCGGGTCAATTCCGTTATTGACGAAATGAATTTCGATTTCAGGAATTTCTTTCATGCGAATGAGTCGATAACTATTAAAGTTTTTTTGTTCGGCTTCACCGTTTTTGAAAGTGAGGTTGCCATAGAATGCGTGACCAAGCCCATCCGTAATTCCACCACGAACCTGGTGCAAGGCACCGGTTATGTTCACGACTATTCCGCAATCTGCGGCAGCATAAATTTTTTGCAACACTGGTTTGCCTCCTTTCATTTCGATTTCAGCAACTTGTGCTACGTAGGAGCGATGAGAGAAATACACGCTGAAGCCTTGTATAGCATTTTTGTTTTTCCCCCAGTTTGATTTTTCTACTGCGAGCTGAATGACGGTCTTCATACGATCAATGTCATACTTGACGGCACCCACAGGAGTTTTCTTGGCCTTGTCGAGAAGGTTAAGTCTGAATTGAATTGGATCTTGCTTAACCTCGGCAGCTACTTCATCAATGAAGGATTGTTCTGCATAAGCAAGAAAATTAGTGATCGGCGCACGCCATGGTCCGGTGGTGATGGCGGATTTGTGTTCGACGGAGTCGATCAGAAGATTATCAACTGCGCCTGAAGGAAAATTATCTTCGCGTGTTGGGTTGCCGGCATTTATGCCAACACCACGAAGTTTGTACCCAACTAAATTTCCACCTGAATCCAATGCGGCTTCAAATCGATAGCGAACAGCCGGGCGATAACTGCCTCCACCCATGTCGTCTTCGCGAGACCAAGTAACTTTTACGGGTGCTTTAATAATACTTGAAAGTTCAGCAGCTTCCAAAACATAATCAGCTTTCAATCTTCTGCCAAAGCCACCACCTAATCGGGTAAGTTCAAGCGTGATTTTCTCAGGAGCGATGCCAAGAAGTTTGGCTACTTCGTTGCGTGCCATGTCTGGAGTTTGTGATGGGCCAACTAATTCAACTCCGTCCGATTTCACATCGGCAAAGAAGTTCATGGGTTCCATTGGGTTGTGCGGTAGGAACGGGCACTGGTATTCACGCACAATTGTTTTCGCCGCATTCTTGAAGGCTGCATCAACATCTCCGTCTTTCCTTCTTACTGTTGCTTCCTTGCTATCCAAAAGATCTTTGAAAAGTTTGTCGTGATCGGGTGTACTTTCGATAGTGGCATCAGCTTCGTATTCAATTTTCAAAACTTTGCGAGCCTTCATGATCTGCCAGGTTGATTTTCCGACCACAGCAACATTATTTTTGAATTGAACAACGTCAACAATACCGGGCATTGCTTTCGCAGCGGTGCTATCCACCGATTTGATTTTTGTTCCAAAACTTACAGGCCGTTGGATCATGGCATGAAGCATTCCTTCACGATAAAAATCCAAACCAAACAAAGGCTTTCCGATGAAGAGTCCGTCATTCTCAACATTTTTAATCGGCTTGCCAATGATCTTAAAATCTTTTTTGTCTTTAAGTTTAACTTCTGTTGGAACAGGAATCAAAGCTGCTTCATTGGCCAGCTCCCCATATGTCAGTGATCGGTTGGCGGATTTGTCAATGACTTTTCCATTTTCAGCGGATAAGGTAGCAGCAGAAATGTTCCATCGTTTGGCGGCAGCTTCAATTAACATTTGTCGTGCTGTTGCTCCAGCTTTTCTCAATCGTTCCCACGAATGTGGAATGGCACCGCTTCCACCCGTAAGCTGGCGCTCATATTTTTTTGTATCGAGAGCAGCCTGCACCACTTTTACTTTTGTCCAGTCGGCATCGAGCTCTTCTGCCACAATCATCGGGAAAGAGGTTTTGATATTCTGCCCGAGTTCGGGGTTGGGTGAGAAAATGGTAATAACATCTTCAGGTGAAATCGATAAGTAACTGTTGAAGTTGATGTCTGCAGCGAACGCCGCTTCATCAATGACTTCCATGGCCAATGCATTGCTCCAGCTGAATCCCAGCATGAGCCCGCCACTTGAAGTGACCGCCAGCTTCAAAAAATCTCTGCGGTTGGTTTTCAGAATTGTTTTCATGGCAGTGATTATTTAATGGTTTTAATTGAGGCTAAGGCTACTGCTTCACGAATCCGGTGATACGTTCCACATCGGCAAAGATTGCCATTCATAGCGTTGTCAATTTGTTCTGTTGTAGGCTTAGGAGTTTTTGCCAATAGCGCAGCGGCGGTCATGATTTGCCCGGCCTGGCAATAGCCACATTGAGCAACATCTACCTCATGCCATGCTTGCTGAACAGGGTGGTCTCCTTTTTCTGAGAGGCCTTCAATCGTAGTTACTTTTTTTGTTCCAATAGCAGAAACTGGTAATGAACAGGAGCGCACGGCTACACCATTGAGATGAACGGTACAGGCGCCGCATTGACCAATGCCACATCCATACTTTGTGCCGACAAGTCCAAAGGTGTCGCGCAACACCCACAAAAGGGGCGTGTCGGATTCAACGTCAGCGGAATAGCTCTTTCCGTTGACTTGCAGTTGATAAGTTGCCATACGATTTCGATTTCCTGATGAAGGTACGGAAAAAGGAATTTTAGAACATGAGATTTTATACGAGCTGTTAAACTTGAAGTTGGATGGATGTTGAGTAGGATGGCTTATCTGGCATTCTTTGAATCTCTTTAGACCAGCCTCAATTTATTTCAAACCTATACTATTGACTACACTGGTAACAACCGGATTGTTTTCATCAACACTTGGCTCGGCACACTTGCATTAATATTGACTGCTGACTACTGGATTCAAAAAAATATCAGCGAGTACAGAAAAAATAGGAGAGAAGAGGCATATTAATTTTTATCTAAGAGATTCCTATGATTAAAAAGGTAAATCAATTCTGAATCCCTAAATGGTCGTACCGAATTGCAATGTGCACAGGCTAAAAAATGTATGGTATCTCGACCTGTCATATCTAAAGAAACTTTAATATTGGATGGGAGCAAACATACCTCGGCACACTTATGGCATTTGTAGCGGAATTCCTTCAACCACTTTAGGAATTCAATTGATTCATCCATTTTATAAATCTACTCAATTTGAAATGCCTGACTTTTAAGGAACTTTTTCGGGTAATAAAAAATGGGTTATTCACATAACCCATTGAATGTTAAATGGATGTGCGGTCCGGACGGGACTCGAACCCGCGACCTCCTGCGTGACAGGCAGGCATTCTAACCAGCTGAACTACCGGACCTTTAAAACAAGGGTGCAAAGATAACCCGGGCATCGGGGAATGCAAAAAATATTTTTGAATTTGTGAATTTGATTGAAAACTGTGGCTACAGTCAAAACTCGTTACCTTTGTCGGTTTAGAAAAAATCGGATCAGCCAAAGATGAATTTCAGTGAAGATTTAAGGGATATTCCGGTATTTAAACTCATTGGTGATGTTGCCAATCAGCTGGGTTTTGAAACCTATACGGTGGGTGGATATGTGCGCGATCTGTTGCTGCATCGACCGTGTAAAGACATTGATTTTGTTTGCGTGGGTAGTGGGATTGAATTGGCCGAGGCTGTGGCGAAAAAACTTGGTGATGCACAAGTCACTACTTTCAAAAATTTCGGAACGGCCATGATCAAATATCAAGACTTTGATCTTGAATTTGTTGGTGCACGCAAGGAATCTTATCGTAGCGATTCGCGCAAGCCTATTGTTGAAGATGGCTCGCTTGAGGATGATCAAAAGCGTAGAGACTTCACGATTAACGCAATGGCCATCAGTCTGAACCAAAACAACTACGGCGAGTTGATCGATCCTTTTGGCGGTGTCGCACATTTGGCTAAAAAAATAATTCAAACTCCGCTCGATCCGGAAATTACTTTCTCCGATGACCCATTGCGCATGATGCGTGCTATTCGTTTTGCATCGCAATTGAATTTTGATATTGAAGCCACCACATTCGAAGCCATTATAAAAAATTCTTCCCGATTGAAAATTGTATCGATGGAGCGTATCACAGATGAATTGAATAAAATCATTTTATCACCGGTGCCTTCGTATGGATTTAAACTTCTTTTTCAAAGCGGCCTGCTGAAAGAATTTTTTCCGGAGATGGTTGCCTTGCATGGTGTAGAGTATATTGATAATAAAGCACACAAGGATAATTTCTATCACACGCTACAGGTGCTCGACAATGTCTCAAAGGTTTCAAGTGACTTGTGGTTACGATGGGCTGCCATTTTGCATGACATTGCCAAGCCACTGACCAAGCGATTCGAACCTAAAGTCGGCTGGACTTTTCACGGGCATGAGGATAAAGGAGCACGAATGACGCCTGGCATTTTCAGGAGAATGAAATTGCCGATGAATGAGAAGATGAATTTTGTGCAGAAGTTGGTGCGGTTGCATCTTCGCCCCATCTCATTGGTAAAAGAAGTGACCGACTCTGCGGTGCGGAGGTTGCTATTCGAGGCGGGTGATGACGTAGATGCACTAATGGCATTATGCCGTGCAGACATTACTTCAAAAAACGCCGAAAAAGTCACAAAATATCTAGGCAACTTCGAGCGTGTTCAAAAGAAAATGATCGAACTGGAGGAGCGCGATCAGATCAGAAATTTTCAACCGCCTGTTACAGGCGATGAAATAATGAAGATGTTTAACCTACCTGGTAGCCGAATCATTGGAGATATTAAAGAGCAAATAAAAGAAGCTATTCTAGAAGGTGAGATAAAAAATTCAAGGGAAGAAGCGCTGGAGCTCTTACTCAAGATTGCAAAAGAAAAAGGATTGATTAACCAAAATGTAAACCCATAAGTTTTATGAGAAAATGTGTATTTGTTTTGATTTTAATTTCGATAACCGCAACAAGCTGGGCGCAGAAGAAAAAGAAAAATGAAAAGCAGGAACAGGTCAAACAAGAAACGACTTCCTTGCCACAGTCTAAGCCTGAAACAGCCGTACCAAAAGATACAGTTCCAAAAATAAATCCTCTTACTCAACATTACGCGATAAAATATTCACTAGCCTTACAATGGGGTGACCAAGAGGTAGCCAAGGATGCCTTGTTTGACCTGATTGTAGAAAATCAAGGCAATGACTCAATCATCTACGATCTGGCTATTTATTATTATCAAAATCAAAAATATGCTCCGGCCGTTTTGGTATCGCAGGAGTTATTGAAACGCAATCCTAAAAATCTTGCTGCATTGGAAATTGCAGCAGTGGGATGCGAGAATCTCGGTGTTCCCGATCGCTCGTTGCAATACTATGAGAGCTTGTTTTTGTTGCAAAATAATTCCACTGTTTTGTACAAGATGGCGTTCTTGCAATACCGGTTGAAGAGATATAAAGAGAGTAGTACTTCTGTTGATATTCTAATGACTGATAAGGCTTTGGAGTCGCTGAAAGTTAACTACAACGATGCTAACGGAAAACAAAAAGAATATCCGATGAAAGTAGCGTTGTTGAACTTAAAAGGGTTGGTAGCGCAAGAACAGGGAGACAAAGTGTCAGCCAGGAAATTCTATGATGAAGCCTTGGCTTTGGCACCTGACTTTGCCCCAGCAAAAGAGAATATTACTAAGCTCAAGTAACGTGCAACCTTTTGAAACTAGGTTTGTCTATAATAGAGGAATAATAGTGTTTGGAGTATCAGACCCATCATAATGTAGATCATTTGGTCGTACGCTGTCGCGAAGGTGATCGGAAGGCGTATCATCAATTGTATAAGCTCTACAGCAGGGCCATGTATAATGTGGGTTACCGGATTGTGAATAATGCAGATGAAGCCAAGGATGTGCTGCAAGATGCTTTCATCAGCGCGTTCAACAGTTTGGAAACCTATCGGGGTGACTCAGCCTTTGGTGCTTGGCTGAAACGGATTGTTGTGAATAAGGCGATTAATATGGTTAGGCGCCGAAGGTTTGAACGAATGCCAGAAAATGCTGGGTTTGATGTAAAGGATGAAGAACCCATTGATGAGCTAGAGGGTTTTCCTTTCACTGTTGAAAAAGTAAGGAGAGCAATCGGGCAATTACCAGATGGCTACCGCGTTGTTCTATCGATGTATTTATTAGAAGGATACGATCACTCAGAAATAGGAGAAATTTTAGGAATTACAGAATCCACATCAAAGTCGCAGTTTAACCGATCGAAAAAGAAGTTAAAAGAAATACTGGAAGGAGGCACGCTATGAAAGATTCATTAGGAAAATTTATTAATGAAAACAGGGAGGCATTTGATTCACAAGTGCCACCCGAACATGCTTGGAATAAAATTGAAGGTGCTTTGCCTAAGGCATCAAAGCAAATTTTTTGGAGCTCAGTTTCATTCTGGCGAGCTGCTGCAATAATCTTTTTTGGATTATCAGCTTATTTATTGGCTTCTAAAAACTATTCCAGACCAAACAAACAGGAGATCGCAGAAATCCAGGGATTCAACGATCTCGAAACTTATTATAGTTCTCAGATTAGTGAGAAAATGGATATGGTTCATCGTTACCAATCCTCCACCGGGCTTACAGAAGATGAGATTACGCAAAACCTAAAAAAACTGGAGGCGATGTACTTGGTTCTCAAAGATGAAATGAAGAGAAGACCATCTCAAGATGTTCGAGATGCCCTGGTATTGAACTTGTTGGTTCGCATCGACTTGATTAACCAACAACTAAATAAATTAGATAAGCCCCAAACTGGTAAATTGGTGGAAAAGAAGATTCAGAGTTAATCTTCTGAAGAAGTTCAAAACTCCATACTTAGTTCAAAATTTTCTTTCTTAGAGTCCCGGAGTTTTCCTTCTTCGCATTTCAGGATTCTTGCCGGAAATTTTTTAATCAAACCGTAACTGTGCGTAGCCATTAATATGGCAGTTCCACTTTTGTTGATCTGCTGAAAAACTTTCAAGATACCGTGCGACACTTCTGGATCCAAATTACCCGTTGGCTCATCAGCTATCAGCAATACCGGTTCGTTGATCAATGCGCGGGCAATCACTACACGCTGCTGTTCTCCTCCAGAAAGTTGGTGAGGCATTTTCTTCTCGACTGAACCTAATCCCACTTGCATGAGCACTTCCGCTTGACGGTTTTTCATTTTAGCGCTGTCACCCCACCCGGTGGCTTTCATAACAAAGGCAAGATTTTCACTTACCGTCCTGTCTGGAAGAAGTTGAAAGTCTTGAAAGATAATGCCGATTTTTCTTCTCAAGAGCGGCACATCCTTATTTTTGATACCTCGCATATTGTATCCAGCCACCTCGATGTCGCCTAGTCTTAAAGGTAAATCCGCATATAAAGTTTTAAGAAGTGAGGATTTCCCTGAACCAGTTCGTCCAATAATAAAAACGAACTCTCCCTTCTCTATGTCAAAACTGATGTTATCTAATACGGAATTCTGGCCTTGAAAAATGGATGCTTCGTGGATTCGTAAAACAGGATCGGAAGAAAAAACCATTTATGATTTACGATTTAGTGACCAAGAACAAAACCTACACCCAATAAGTATTAGCCATTAACTTTTTTGTGATCAGCCAAAAATTTGGCCAGCCCAGAATCAGTGAGTGGATGATTGAGTAAGTCTGTAATCACTTTTAGAGGGCAAGTGACCACATCTGAACCAATTTCGGCGCATTTGATCAAATGCATGGTGTGACGAATGCTGGCAGCGAGTATTTCGGTTTGGTAACCATAATTGTCATAGATCAAACGGATTTGCGCAATCAACTCGAGACCGTCTTGCGAAATATCGTCTAGTCTCCCAATGAAAGGAGATACGTAACTTGCGCCAGCTTTAGCAGCCAGCAAAGCTTGTCCTGAAGTGAATACCAACGTGCAATTAGTGCGAATGCCCTCACTTGAAAATTTTTTGATAGCCTTCACACCCTCTTTAATCATGGGTACTTTTACTACAATCTTGTCGTCAATTTTTGCCAACTCTTTACCTTCAGCAATGATGTTGTCAAAGTCAGTAGCAATAACTTCTGCACTAACATTGTTATCTACAATATTGCAAATTGCTTTATAGTGGGCTTTAACTTTCTCGGCGCCGGCAATTCCCTCTTTTGCCATGAGGGAAGGGTTAGTAGTAACGCCATCGAGTACTCCCAGATTGTACGCCTCCTTGATCTCATTAAGGTTGGCGGTATCAATAAAAAATTTCATGAGGGTGAATATTTATTTGTTTTTTACAAAGCTAATGGATTGGCGGGATTCTGGAAACTGGATTTGCGGTAGCGGATGAAATCCAGCGAGCGCACTAATAAAACCCCTTGATGTTATCTGTTTCTGTATTCATCCTGAGAATCAGGCGAATCAAAAGAATCATTATAAAAAAATGGCAAACCGAACATCGCACCGCTACAACCGCCTACCCTTGCTGCCTTCCGGCCCTGGGGGAGTTCAGCAGGAGCTGGTCGTGCCGATTTGCCGTCGCAAATTTAGCTAATAATTATTAAGGACGTTTAGTTGCTGGTGAAATTAAAAGCCCAATCGCCGGCTATATTGCTTACCCGGGGCCCTGGGTAACCATTTCCGGTAAAATGGAAAGTCATTTGTAATGTGGTGGCAGTAACGGCATAGGTGATCTTCAAGTTATCCTCAGCACGTATGACTACAGTTGCTGGAGTTGTATCGTCGAAAGTCCATGTTCCACTTGCTGGCCAAGGTCCATTTGTTGTTGGCCGACTTGCGCAACTATAATTGAAAGGAGGGGTTTTAGTTCCAGATATTGTCAACTGAAAGTTTGTCCACGTAGTGCTTTGATCTACGCCTCCTAAAGTAACTGTAGATGCTTTCCAAGTCTTTGAAAGTAGTTTTAACTGTTTATCCTGGGTACTTTCTGCTGGTGTGTTTTTACCGCAACCGAAAAGAACAAGGATGAATCCTATGGAAACAACAGTTGTTAAAATTCGAAATGCCTTCATAATAATATTTTAAAATGCGGTTTAAACATACAAAAATCAATTACCTAAAAAAAGCCCTGTTGATGTGATAGAGCCTATTTCAAGCAAATTAATAAGTTCAAAGCAGGTGAGGTAACCTATTTATAAGCTAAAATATCAATTTTCACGGCTGTTGCGGGGTATTCAATTTCTTGATTGGAGGCGATAAATATCAAAGTTTCCCTAGGAACCTGACTTAAGCGAGCATGATACCATTCTATGGATTTTTTATCCAGATTAGTACAAGGCTCATCCAAAAATAGAAGATGGCTTTCTGAATAAAATGCAAGTGCTAGTTTCAGTCGTTGCCTCATGCCAGAAGAAAAAGTTGAAATCGGCTTTAGTCTCGCTGATTCAAGCTCAGTTTTCTGTAAAACATCCTCCAATGGAATTCTGCATTTTTTGAACTTGAAATGAAAACGGATCATCTCCTCCAGGGTAAACTCCTCAATCAGGTCCATATAAGGTGTAGCAATAGCAACTGATTTGAATATTTCAGACGGATCTGGAATGGAGTAATTCACCGAACCAGCACTTGGCTGCATTTGTCCCCATAGTACTTGCATCAAGGTGGATTTACCGGAGCCGTTTGGCCCGGTAATAACATAACAGTTTCCAGAATTGAATTCGTAATTAAAATTTCGGAATACCCACTCGCGATTAAATCGCTTGCCCAGGTTTTCGGTTACAATCTTCATTCAAAGGTAGAAGTCCCTGAAGAGAAGCCCTTCATGATCCCGCGCTCAGAAGATTTAATGAAATTGAGAATGTGGTCGCGTTCTTTGCTTTCTGGTAACTCTTTTTCAACCAAGTCGATTGCCTTCGAATTATTCAGCCCTTTGAGGAAAATGTAACGGTAGATTTCCTGGATCTCAGTAATCTTATCGGCATCGAAGCCGCGCCTGCGGAGACCAATAGTGTTGATGCCACAATAGGTAAGTGGTTCTCTCGCCGCTTTAGTAAATGGTGGAACGTCCTTCCTAACTAACGATCCACCAGAAACCATAACATGTGCGCCTACTTTTACAAACTGATGTACTGCACTTGCTCCTCCGATGATCGCCCAATCGTCAATCGTTACGTGGCCGGCTACTTGCACGGCATTTACTAAAACACAATTGTTGCCAATAGAGCAGTCATGCGCTACGTGCACGTAGGCCATCAACAAACAATTTTTTCCAATTACAGTTTTTAGTTTATCGTTCGTTCCACGACTGATCGTAACAAACTCACGGATGGAAGTATTGTCTCCGATATAGGTTTCTGTTTTTTCGCCAGCGAATTTTAAATCTTGTGGAACGGAAGAGATGGAAGCCCCCGGATAAATTTTAACATTTTTTCCAAGACGTGTACCTTCCCAAAGAACTACATTAGCACCAATCCAGCAGCCATCACCGATCACTACATCGCTTTTTACGGTTGCAAAAGGTTCGATCGTTACGTTGTTGCCAATTTTGGCGTCGGGATGTACGTTGGCTAAATGATATTGACTCATAAATCTTTTCTCACGATGCTGGCGGTCATGGTGCCTTCACAAACAAGCGTGTTGCCGACATATCCACGTCCTGTCATTTTTGCAATGCCACGTCTAATCGGAGCGAGCAAATCACATTGAATAACTAAAGTATCTCCAGGCAAGACCATTTTCCGGAAACGGAATTCATCAATACCTAAAAAATAAGTCCAGTAATTTTCAGGATCAGGAACTGTATTTAAAACTAGAATTCCACCGATCTGCGCCATCGATTCAACTTGAAGTACACCCGGATATACAGGGTTGCGTGGAAAATGACCCTGGAAATAATTTTCGTTCATGGTCACATTCTTTACTCCAATCACCCGCTCCTTGTCAAGGTAAATAATTTTATCAATGAGAATAAAAGGATAACGATGAGGAAGTGTAGCGGTGATTTTATTGATGTCCATCACCGGAGGTAATGACGGGTTGTATTTAGGAACGCCTTTTTTATCGGCTTCCTGCATTTGTTTTTTTAATTTCTTGGCAAAAGCAACATTGGCGGCATGGCCGGGGCGAGCGGCAAGAATTTGTGCTTTCAAAGGTCTTCCGGCAAGGGCAAGATCACCTATGATATCCAAAAGCTTGTGACGCGCAGGTTCATTATTGTAGCGAAGCTCGATGTTATTGAGAATTCCTTCCTTCTTTACTTCAACCTTAGGCTTGTTGAGCATCCTAGCGATGTTATCTAATTCGTGCGGCTCAACAATTCGGTCTACAATTACAATTGCATTATTCAAATCTCCTCCACGAATAAGATTGTTCTTGTACAACATCTCCAATTCATGTAAAAAACAAAATGTGCGACAAGAGGCAATTTCTTTTTCAAACTGCTGAATGCTGGTGATCGATGCGTGCTGGCTGCCCAATACTGGCGAATTGTAATCGACCATAACAGTTACCCTGTAATCATCCAAAGGCAGTGCTGCTATTTCGACGTTGCGTGCCGCTTCCCGATAGAAAATAGAATCCTGAACTTCAAAGAAATCGCGTAGCGCATTTTGCTCTTCTGTTCCAACTTCCTTCAAGGCATTTACAAATTGGATAGAGCTTCCGTCCATAATTGGCGCCTCCGGGCCGTCCAACTGGATTAACACATTGTCGATTTCCAATCCGACTAGCGCAGCGAGTGTATGTTCTATCGTACTCACTCTTGCGCCGCTCTGCTCGATGGTAGTTCCTCTTGAAACATCAACCACGCGGTCGCAATCGGCTTCGATAATAGGGGAGCCAGGCAAGTCGATTCGCTGGAATTTTATTCCATGATTGGGCTTAGCCGGCATGAAGGTCATAGTAGTCTGCACCCCTGTGTGGAGCCCCACACCCGAGATGGTTACCGCCTTCTGAATAGTTTGCTGCTTGTGATTAAGCATGTAGTCTGAAAAGTCCGCAAATTTAAGGCAATTACTACATTATCCAAAAAAGCACTTCTTGCTAAATAGTTTTAGTTTTACAATATGTTCTGAAACTCACTAAAATCAAACTTATCATGTCATCCTATTTCGCAGAATTCTTTGGCACTCTTATATTAGTTCTTCTTGGAGATGGCGTAGTGGCAGGAGTAGTTTTGCGAAAAACAAAATCAGAAAACGCGGGTTGGCTAACCATTGTGGTTGGATGGGGATTGGCCGTAACATTGGGGATTTATGCTGTAGGTCGCATTAGTGGGGCGCATCTTAATCCTGCAATTACTATTGCCCTGGCGATGAATGGAAGCTTTCCGTTTGATCAAGTGGCCGGATATATTATTGCTCAGTTTGCAGGCGCATTTGTTGGAGCTATTTTAGTTTGGCTTCATTATTTGCCTCATTGGAAACAAACAACTGATCAGTCAACCAAGCTTGCAGTTTTTTGTAATGCCCCGGCCATCAGAAATACGTTTTCAAATTTGATTGGTGAAATAATTGCGACAGCTGTTTTTGTTCTTGGAATCCTATTTATTGGAGCTAATGAATTTACTCAGGGACTAAATCCTTTGATTATTGGGCTTTTGATCATTTCCGTTGGTTTGAGTTTGGGAGGAACGACAGGCTTTGCCATCAATCCTGCGCGGGATCTTGGACCGCGTATTGCTCACTTTATTTTGCCAATTCCAGGAAAAGGAAACTCAGATTGGAGCTATGCTTGGATACCGGTGGTTGGGCCGGTGATTGGTGGATTACTTGGTGCCTATGTTTACAGCATTGTATTTTAAAAATATTTTATGTTACAGGTTTCAAGCTGTACTTCGAAGCAACAAAACTTGTGATCTGCAACTTGTAACCTGTACCTATTTATGAAATACGTCATCGCTCTCGATCAAGGAACAACGAGCTCACGAGCAGTTTTGTTTGATGAGGCAGGCGCAATTGTGAGCAGTGAGCAGAAGGAATTTCAACAAATCTTTCCTCAAGCCGGATGGGTGGAGCACGATCCATCAGAAATTTTTTCCTCTCAATTCGAAGTATTAACCCGACTGATTTCTAAAAATAAAATAGTGGCCTCATCTATCAAGGCGATAGGAATCACCAATCAACGCGAAACTACAATCGTATGGAATAAAAAAACTGGCGAGCCAATTTACAACGCCATTGTATGGCAAGACAAACGCACGGCCTATATCTGTGAGGAGTTGAAGACAAAAGGCCTTTCGGATTATATAAAAGAGAATACAGGACTCGTAATCGATTCGTATTTCTCCGGAACAAAAATAAAATGGATTCTGGATCAAGTGAAAGGAGCAAGACAGCTTGCCGAAAAAGGTGAACTTGCGTTTGGTACCGTTGATTCGTGGCTCATTTGGAAATTGACCAATGGAAAAGTTCATGTCACAGACTATTCCAATGCGTCTCGCACGATGCTCTTCAATATCCGTGAGCTGAAATGGGATCAGAAGCTTTTGAGTGAGTTGGGTATTCCATCATCAATGCTTCCAGAAGTGAAACAATCGGCCTTTCATTTTGGCGATTGGGAACTGGATGGAATAAAAATACCAATTGCAGGCGTGGCCGGTGATCAACAAGCTGCCTTATTCGGACAAGCTTGCTTTGAACCCGGCATGGCAAAGAATACCTACGGAACAGGATGTTTCATGTTGATGAATACTGGAAGTAAAATTCAATATTCAAAAAATGGATTGATCACCACCATTGCCTGGGGACTTGATAATAAAGTGGAGTATGCACTTGAAGGAAGTGTTTTTATAGCGGGTGCTGCCGTGCAATGGTTACGGGATAGCTTGCATTTGATCGATCAATCGAAGGACAGTGAGTATTTTGCTGCGAAGGCTCTTGGTTCGAATGAAGTCTATGTTGTTCCAGCGTTTGCAGGATTGGGAGCACCGTACTGGGATATGTATGCCCGCGGTGCAATTTTTGGATTAACGCGCGATACCGGAAAAGATCATATCATCAAAGCCACTTTAGAATCTTTGGCGTATCAGACCAAGGATATCCTTAATGCCATGCAAGAGGATGCAGGAGTAATGCTTTCTGTCCTCAAAGTGGATGGGGGTGCTTGTGCCAATAACATTCTCATGCAATTTCAAGCAGACATATTAGGTGCAGAAGTAGAGCGACCTGAAGTTATTGAATCTACTGCATTGGGTGCTGCTTATTTAGCTGGTATTCAGATTGGCCTTTGGAAAAAAGAAGACATTGTTAAGAATAGGAAAATACAGAAACGGTTTGCTCCACAAATGGATGATTCAGTTCGTGAAAAATTATACAACGGATGGGAAAAAGCGGTGAAACGAACCATAGGATGGGTGGATAATTGAATCATAACAATCAACCAATCTGAATAGAGACACTTCCATAGCGAAACTTCAATCCGAAAATTTTGATCTCTTGATCATTGGCGGAGGCATCACGGGCGCAGGTATCGCCCTCGACGCAGCATCGCGTGGATTGAAGACAGCGCTTATCGAGAAAAAGGATTTTGCTTTTGGAACCAGCAGTCGTTCCACTAAATTAATTCATGGCGGACTCCGCTATCTCAAGCAATTGGAATTTGGATTGGTGAAGGAAGTAGGAAGTGAACGAGCAGTGGTTCATAAACTGGCGCCTCACTTAGTGATTCCTGAAAAAATGCTTCTACCTCTATACGAAAAGCGCGGGTTGGGAAGTACACTCACATCGATTGGTTTAAAATTATACGATTGGCTTGCTGGAGTTAAACCGGAAGACCAGCGCAAGATGCTTACTCGTAAGCAGACATTGAAACAAGAGCCGCTGCTCAATCCCCTGGATGTGAAAGGGGGTGCCATCTACGCTGAGTATCGAACCGATGATGCGCGGCTCACGATCGAAATTATTAAATCGGCAAGCGCACATGGAGCAGTCCTTGCTAATTACGCTGAGGCCACTGATTTTATTTATTCAGAAGAAAAAGTAGTTGGTGTAAGGGTCTCTAATAAATTAACGGTTAAATCTTTTGAGATTCGAAGTAAAGTGATTGTGAATGCCTGTGGACCATGGGTTGACTTGTTACGCGAACTGGATAAATCGAAGTCTGGAAAATACCTGCATCTTACCAAAGGTGTGCATATTGTGGTTTCGCACGAGAAGTTACCCGTTACTCAATCCATTTATTTTGATGTGGGTGATGGCCGGATGATCTTTGCAATACCAAGAGGACGAATCACTTACATTGGTACGACCGATACAAATTACTCAGGCAGTATTGATGAGGTACAGACCGAAAAAGCAGACGCTGAGTATTTGATCAAAGCAGTGAACCTGACCTTCACTAACATTAATCTGAGATTAAATGATATCGAATCAAGCTGGGCTGGACTAAGACCGTTAATTCATGAAGAAGGAAAAGACGCTTCTGAGCTTTCACGTAAAGATGAAATTTTCGAGTCGGCTTCTGGACTTGTTTCGATCGCAGGAGGTAAGCTTACGGGCTATCGAAAAATGGCTGAGAGAGTGGTGGACCTGGTTGTGAAAAGGGCGTTTGATGAACGCGAATTAAAATCATGCTTGACAGAATCCATTTTACTGGCCTTATCCAATTTTAAAAATTATGATGAAGTAAAAAGTTACCGACAAATCATTTCTGAAAAATTAAAGTTGAATCAGCTTCAGCACCATGCTGATACCTTGGTGAGTAACTTCGGAAAACAATGTAACGATATCCTAGCTCGTTTTGATAGACTTGATGAGAGTGATAATGAAATTCGCTTGGTTAAAGCTCAACTTGACTATTGCATTGAATTGGAGATGGTGGAGGCGGCTGCTGATTTTTTGGTGAGAAGGACCGGCCTTCTTTACTTTGATTTGCCCTTGCTCAGAAAGGTGTTGGAGCCTTGCTTGAAAGAAATGACGACCCGTTTCAGATGGACAGAGATTCGTTTAAGTGATGAGCGAGGAGAATTGCAAGGATTAATCGATAAAGCTTACAAGTTTTAAATTCACGCTATAATTATTTTAACCATGAAAAAACTTTCTGTCTTAATTTTATCAGCTATTGTTCTCTTCTCTTGTTCCAAGAAGGAGAAGCATGAAGAAAAATCCGGTGATTGGAAAGAGCTTGAAGAATTTCATAAGATCATGGCTAAAGTTTACCATCCTTTAAAAGAGGAAGAAAATCTGGAACCTGCGAAAAAGTTAATGAGTCAATTGGCTGATGAAGCCGATAAATGGTCGGTGGCAGAACTGCCTGAAAAAGTAAACACTCCTGCTATGAAGGAGAAATTAACGAGGCTCAAGACTGATGCAAGAACATTGGCAGATGAAATTACCAAAGGCGCCTCTGATGAAATAATCAAAGAAAAACTGAATCAACTACACGAAGAATTCCACGAGATCCGGAAGACTTGGGCTAGTTCAAAAGAAAGTGAGGATGAAGATAAAGATGAGGATGAAAATCATTAAGAATAAAGTAAGATCTATTGTTTCAATTTATAGCCGGAGAACTTTCCTTCAGCATCGGCTGTAGTTCCGGATGACGTTCCTTTCACAACAATGTTTGCCCCTGGCACTGGAGCACCATTAGGGTCTTTTACAGTACCTGTCACAACGCGCGGTTGCGCCAGGGCTACTGCTGCCAGACAGCCAGTCAACACCGCTGTTAACACAAAACTTCGGTAGAGTTTCATTCGCATAATTTTTAGTTAAGGGTTAAGGGCTTTTAGGTTTACTACTCAGTAAACCTAATGTTAAAACTGAATAAAACAAAAGGAAAAATATATATGTGTGCGCACACAATTTAATTGTGTGCGCACACATATATTTGCAGTCAGTTCTCTAAAAAAGTCGTTATTTTGACTGAAAAATCGATTGAGTAAGAAAACCATGCGTATAAAAGACATTGCCAGAGCGGCAGGTGTTTCTGTCGGCACCGTTGATCGCGTTTTGCACAATCGGGGCAAAGTCTCTGAGGATGCCTTAAAGAAAGTAATGGATGTGCTCAACAAGAATGAGTACAAACCCAACCTTATTGCCCGGATGTTGGGTTCTAATCGTTCCTATCGCATTGCTGTGTTGCTCCCCAATCCTGATCAGGATCCCTATTGGGCAATCACTCGCCTTGGTGTGATTCAGGCCGAAAGTGAATGGCAACACTATGGTGTGCAGTTATTTACATTTCCCTTCGACATGATGCATAAGGATTCATTCGAAAAAGCTGCTGACAAAGTTTTACAGATGAACCCTGACGGAGTATTGATTGCTCCAATCCTTTATCACGAAACACTCCCATTCTTCGATTCTTGCCATCAGAGGAATATCCCGTTTGTTTTGTTTAACACCAATATCAGGGAGTCGAAAGCTCTTAGTTTTATAGGACAGAATTTATACCAAAGTGGCCGCATTGCGGGTGAATTGATTTGCATTGGCCAATCAATGCCAGCAAAATTTGCAGTCTTGCATATTGATGAGGATTTGGATGACTCCATTCACTTACTTGAAAAAGAGAAGGGATTTAAAGATTATGTTCATGAAACTTTTAAAGGTAAAGCAGGAGTGCAATCGCTTAACCGAACAAGCTCTTCCGATTTTTCATTCAAGAGAATGTTAGCCGGTTTATTAGCTGAACCTGACTTAAAAGGAATTTTTGTGAGCTCATCTCAAGGAACAGCCACGGTTGCATCATTTCTGAAAACGCAGAGAAAAAATAATATTAGGCTCGTTGGTTATGACCTCCTTGAAAAAAACGTAGAGTATCTTCGTTCAGGTGTAGTTGATTTTTTAATTCATCAAAAGCCGCAGGAACAAGCATTTCTGGCGGTTAGTTGTTTGGCAAATTATCTAGTCTTTAAAAAGGACCCCTTACCAGTTAATCAATTTCCTCTGGAAGTGATCACGAGGCAAAATTTGGAATCCTATTTGGATCCCCAAAAAAAACAAAAGAATGGACACGAACAGTTTAAATATCAAGCAGCAAACATTTAAGAAATAAATACATCATGCCAAACGGAAATCACACCCTTCACATCAATTTTGAAAAAATACCAATCTCAATTTATCCTTCAGCCGATCAGGCTTCGAAGTCGGTAGCGAAAGAGATTGCTGAGCTCATTCGGCAAAAACAGAAAGAGCGCAAACCCGCTTTGCTGGGATTGGCTACGGGCTCATCGCCTAAAAAAGTGTACGCCGAATTAATACGGCTGCACAAAGAAGAAGGGTTGAGCTTTAAAAATGTAATTTCTTTTAACCTGGATGAATATTATCCGATGCAGCCCACGGCCCCCCAGAGCTATCATCGCTTCATGAAAGAGAACTTGTTTGATCACGTTGATATTCCTAAAAATCAGTTTTATGTTCCGGATGGAACGGTTGGAATGGACGCTATCAAAAGTTTTTGTGAGAGTTATGAGAAGAAGATCAACGAGGCGGGCGGTCTTGACTTTCAGCTGTTAGGAATCGGTCGTAACGGTCATATTGGTTTTAATGAACCAGGCTCACATATTGATTCACTCACGCGGCTAATAACACTTGATTTCACTACGCGCTCAGATGCCGGTCTTGATTTCGGAGGGATCGCCAACGTTCCGCGTAAAGCGATCACCCTTGGGATAAAAAAAATAATGCAGGCAAGAAGGATTGTATTGATTGCATGGGGTGAGCATAAATCACCGATCATAAGACAAGCCGTTGAAGGTCCTGTAGTAGAACATATTCCTGCATCTTATTTACAAGGGCATCCGAATGCCCAGATTGTGATGGATGACTCTTGTGCTGCTGGATTAAGCAGACGCAAAACCCCTTGGTTATTTGATAGTGTAGAGTGGAATCGGCCGATGATCAAAAAAGCAGTGACCACGCTGGCATTGACTTTGGAAAAACCGATCTTGATGCTTACCAATGAAGATTATAATGAAAACGGCCTGAGCGAACTGCTTGCACGCTATGGGCAAGCTTATGACATTAATATAGAAGTATTCAACTGGGCACAACATACAATCACTGGATGGCCAGGAGGTAAACCTAATGCAGATGATACACATCGGCCGGAGCGTGCTACGCCAGCCAAAAAACGGGTTATCATTTTTAGTCCACACCCGGATGACGATATCATTTCTATGGGAGGGACCTTTCAACGCTTAGTTGATCAAGGTCATGATGTGCATGTAGCTTATCAAACTTCTGGAAACATTGCTGTAGCTGATGATGAGGCACTTCGTTTTATTGAATACGTGCGTGACTTCAACGCTAAGTTTTCATTAAATAATGAAGCTACTGATAAGATGTATTTTGAAGCCAACGGCTTTCTTCAAAAGAAGAAAACAGGAGAGAAGGACACGGAGGCAGTTAGAACCATCAAAGGACTAATCCGTGTAAGTGAAGCAAAAAATACTTGTCGCTTTGTGGGGGTTCCGGAAGAAAATATTCACTTTCTCAACATGCCCTTCTATGAGACAGGAGTTGTTCAGAAAAGACCCCTGGCCGAAGATGACTATAGGATAGTGACTGATTTAATCCAACAAATTAAACCGCATCAGATTTATGCTGCGGGTGACCTGGCAGATCCGCACGGTACACATAAAGTATGTCTTGACGCGGTCATTGAAGCCTTGCATCGTTTAAAGAGCGAGAACTTCGTGAAGGATTGCTGGACTTGGCTTTATAAAGGAGCGTGGGCCGAGTGGGATATCGATTTGATTGAGATGGCCGTGCCGATGAGTCCTGATCAAGTAATGAGAAAACGGATGGGAGTGTTCAAGCATCAGTCACAAAAAGATGGTGTCGTTTACCAAGGCAGTGATGCACGCGAATTTTGGCAGCGAGCCGAAGACCGAAATCGAGCTACAGCGGTGATTTACAATAAACTTGGACTTGCAGAATATGCTGCCATGGAGGCCTTCGTGCGACTGAAAATATAAGTCGACCTATTTGTTGACAAGTAACAGTAACTTAAAGTCAGGTATTTTCTTGCTGCTTCAGGCAACTAATGCCGTTTGTGTAGAGTTTATCAATAAAATAAAGCTTCTTCTGTTCGGGATTTAAAAAATTATAGTAAAATTGGGGAGCTTAAAAAAACAAACCCATGAAAGTTACCCGTTTCGGAATTATTTGCCTCGTGCTACTCTTGACTTTAGGCCTTTGGTCCTGTGGCTCCAAGAAAGAAAAAGATGATAACAATGATGAATTCAAACAAGCAGAAGAATCGCTTAATGATGAAATTAAAGATGTAGTTTATAATATTCCTTCACCATCTGAAATTCCTTATATGTTACAGGCAACGGGCGCGGAATTTAACCAAAGCCTGTTGAGTGATAGAAAAAAAGCTGACCAATATCTTTCGCGAAACGACAAAGCAGCGTTGAACTTGGGTGTTTATGCCGCTGATATAGGTTATCTGGTGTCTTACGATAAAACTCAGGATGCCATCAATTACATGAATGCATCAAAAAAATTGGCGGATAACTTAGGTGTGTTGGGATCATTTGATACCGATCTGCTTAAACGTTTTGAAGCCAACATTTCTGTAAAAGATTCGCTCGCCCACATGGTGGATGAAGCCATTCACGAGACGGAAAAATACATGAAGAACGATAACCGAACTAAACCTGCCGCCCTCATGCTCACCGGTAGCTTTGTTGAAGGTTTATATATATCGACCGGCTTGATCAAATCCTACCCTAAAAATATACTTAAAAACGATGACCGGAACCTTATTCTCACCCCGTTGATTAGAGTAGTTATTCAACAGCGTGAATCGGTTGATGAGCTGATAAAAATGTTGGGCACGGTTGAGCAAAGTGAGCCAATAAATTCTCTTCTCAGCGACCTCAGTTCGCTACAAGCAAACTATAAAGCGATGAACATTGAAGAGCATCTCAAAAACAATCGTGCAGACTTGGTTTTGAGCGACAAGAATTTAGCGGAGCTCACTAAAACTATTGAAAAAATCAGATCGTCAATTGTTGACTAAGAGCTATTAAGTTTAAAGAAGAAGCCCTCGTAGTAGGGCTTTTTTTTATGCTTTGAAATTTTTTGCTCACCCTGCAACCAGTTGAAAGAAAATCGGTTACGTACTCAACACTAAAAGGTGGGTCGCAAAAAGATAGCTTGGCGATTCCTGTCGAGAGTGGAAACTCTCCAAGAAATAATCCTGAGTTTAGAAATCAAAGCTCTTTCTTATATTTAATAAAATAATTTTCACGCATGAGCGAACCTGTATTGAAAGCGATTATCCGTCTCTTTGCTTTTGTTGCCAAGGAAGACAATGTTACAGCCCAAGAACGTGACCACATTCACGCATTCCTTGAAGATCATTTGAGCCAATCATCGATGGAGAAACATTTAAGTTTATTTGATGAGTATGCGCAAGAGGGTTCTGACAAATTAACTACAGCAAAAGAAAATGAAATGATCGCCCAAATTTGCATGGCGATCAATCAAGAGGTAACACAAAGGCAGAAAATGATTGTACTGCTTGAGTTGATGAGTATTGTACTTGCTGATGGCACCATTTCAGTTCGCGAAGAAAATCTTTCTAAAATAATAAGTGAGAAATTCAATATCAGTTTGGCTGACCTTGAGCTCATAAAACAATTTGTAAATCTTCAGGCACCTACTCAAATTACATCAGAAAATTTATTGCTGGTTACAAGTGATAAAAGTAACGCTTCACGGAAACATATCTTCCGCCCAGACCTGGATGGATTCATGGTCGTTCTTCATGTCGCTACGGTTGAACTTTATTTTATAAAATACATAGGCAAAACCGACGTGCTCCTGAATGGTGTTCCGTTGAAGGCAGGAAAAATAAATGTCTTAGCCACTGGTAGTGCCATTCGCTGGGGAACTGCGGAACCTGTGTACTATGGAGCAGTATTGGGAGCGTTTAAAAAGAATGAACGGCAGCCCAAGACGAGCTTTGAGGCAAAACAAATCTCCTACCAATTTAAAAATGGCAGGCTTGGTCTTCGCGAAGTTACAGTGGCCGAAGAGTCAGGAAACCTGGTGGCCTTGATGGGTGCAAGTGGTGCAGGTAAGAGCACTTTACTCCACGTGCTTAATGGAAATGAAAAGCCTTCAAAAGGTCAAGTGCTGATCAATGGAATTGATATTCATCGTGAGCCCGAGAAAATTGAAGGCGTGATCGGGTTTGTTCCGCAAGATGACTTGCTGATCGAAGATCTTAGCGTATATCAAAACCTTTATTTTGCTTCAAAGCTTTGCTTTAGCCACCTCAATGAAGAAGAAATTGATTTACTCGTTTTAAAAACATTGGATGATCTTGGTCTTAATGAGGCAAAAGATTTAAAAGTAGGCTCGCCCCTTCAAAAAACTATCAGTGGTGGGCAGCGAAAGCGATTGAATATTGGTCTGGAGTTATTGCGTGAACCGGCTGTACTCTTTGTGGATGAACCAACCTCGGGATTATCTTCACGAGATTCTGAAAACATTATTGATTTATTAAAAGAACTTTCTCTTAAAGGGAAGTTAGTCTTTGCCGTCATTCACCAACCTTCCTCCGATATTTTTAAAATGTTTGATCACTTGCTGATTTTGGATACAGGGGGGTATCAAATTTATTATGGCAATCCAGTGGAGGCTGTAATTTATTTCAAGAAGAATATCAACATGGTGAATAGCGATGAGGGTGAATGTCATACTTGCGGCAACGTGAACCCGGAGCAGATTTTTAATATTATCGAAACAAAAATTATAAATGAGTTCGGGAATTTTACCAATGAAAGGAAATTTTTACCGGAACAATGGAATAAAATTTTTCTCGATAAAATTAAACTCCCAACGGTTTCACGGCAGAATGAAACACCCCACTCGACGCTGCGCATTCCTAACTGGCTCAAGCAAACTCATTTGTTCGGATTGCGTGATGTGCTTTCAAAGCTCAGCAATACACAGTACCTGGTGATTAATTTATTGGAGGCACCGGCGCTGGCATTTATCCTGGCCTTTATTGTGAAGTACCATAATACGGATGACCAGCTGAATACAGGGTACATTTTCAGTAAAAACCTGAATATGCCCGCCTATTTCTTTATGAGTGTGATCGTAGCTCTTTTCATGGGGCTTACGGTGAGTGCCGAAGAAATCATTCGGGATCGTAAAATTTTGAAACGTGAAAAATTTCTCCACCTCGATCGCAGTAGTTATATCTTTTCAAAAATTTCGATTTTGTTTGCGATCTCAGCTATTCAGTCATTTTTGTTTGTATTAGTAGGGAATTATTTTCTTGAAATCCGAGACATGTTTTTGACTCACTGGGCCATTATGTTTACTACCTCGTGCTTCGCTAATTTACTTGGCCTTAACATTTCATCGGCATTCAATTCGGCAGTGACTATTTACATTTTGATTCCAGTCCTTTTAATTCCGCAATTAATTTTGAGCGGTGTTGTTGTAAAGTTTGATAAATTAAATCCTATAATAGGTAATACCGCCACCGTTCCGATGGTTGGAGATTTGATGGCCTCGCGTTGGGCGTTTGAAGCAGCCATGGTGGCTCAATATAAAGACAATGAGTTTGAACAGCAGTTTTATCTCTATGATAAAATTATGGCCGACGCGGATTACAAGAAAGTGTATTATCTCCCTGAGTTAGAAAGCCGACTTGATTTTGTTAAACTAAATTATAAAAGCCGTGAACCGGCCATTCAGCAAGTGGTTAATAAAAATTTGAATGTATTACGAAATGAAATCTATGATGAACTTCAAGTGATCGGTAAAAACAATTTCAAATATTTCGATGGTCTTAGTCCTGACAAATTTGATTCATTAACCTACGTGGAAACATTAGCATTTTTTGAATCGTTGAAGAAATTCTACAACAATCGCTACACAAAAGCCGACAAACAGAAAGATGGAAAGATCAATCGAAGTACAAACACATCTGAAAAGGAAAAAGAATTTGAGAAGGAACGCAACTCGTATCAAAATGAAGCGATTACAGAACTGGTAAAGAATTCAGACGAGTTCAACCGCATTATTGAAAAAGACGGGAAACTGGTGCAAAAAATATATCCGATTTACAAAGACCCGGATCCGGAGCATATGGTTGATTTTGACGCTCAATTTTATATGCCATTAAAACATTTCCTAAATCGCAATATCGATACACTCTATTTTAACTTAGGTGTGATTTGGTCAATGACAATTGTACTTGCTATTGCACTATATTTCGAAATGTTATTAAGAATCATTGATGGTATAGGCAATGTGTATAGCAAAATCCCGAAACGGATGTAGTTATGTTTTTTGTTCTCTCTAAAATACTGGCTTACCTGATCATGCCCGTGGTGATCATTTGCTGCCTTTTGGTGGCCGCTGCAATTGTAAAGAAACAGCCGCTTAAAAAGAAATTATTTTATGCTGGCCTGTCGCTGCTATTGTTTAGTTCAAATGATTTCATAGTCAATGAAGTAATGTTGCTTTGGGAAGTGCCGATCACGCCCTTTAGGGAAATGACCAAAAATTATGAGTGGGCAATTCTATTAACGGGCGTTACAAAGTATGATGAAGGCTTGTTAAATGACCGGGTGTTTTTCAGCCGTGGAGCAGACCGTGTAACCCATACCGTACAACTTTATAAATTACGAAAGGTTAGAAAAATTTTAGTTTCAGGAGGAAGTGGAAATCTTGCAACACCTGATCGAAAAGAAGCAGATGAAGTGGAGCAAGCATTGCTACTTATGGGCGTCCCTCAAGAGGATATAATAAAAGAAACCAATTCAAGAAATACCCACGAATCGTCCGTAGCAGTAAAAAAGATATTGACAGGTAAAACCACCCCTGATAGTTGTTTACTAGTTACATCCGCTTTTCACATGAGAAGATCCGCAGCATGTTTTTCTAAAGTTGGCTGGAGGATGGATTGTTTCAGTGTTGACTTTCTTTCTCATAGTAGAAAATTTACACTGGATGCCTTATTCATTCCTAAAATCGAGGCAATGGGAAATTGGCAAGTGTTGATTAAAGAGTGGATTGGAATAATTTCTTACAAGCTAGCTGGTTATGCCTGATAATCGATTGAAATGAAAGACAATCAACTAAAGCAGGTATGGTATGTGATGCTGTTTGTTATTGCTTTTATTTCTGGAGTATTTTTTGTGCCTGATTTTTCGATTCTTGGTTATCAGTTTAAGAAACTAAACTTGCTTGCCGATATTCGGAATAAAAGGCCAGTGCTACCCGCAAAAGATTCCATCTTTGCGAGTAAAGATTCCATCGTAGCACCAGCTCAGATAAACCGACCGAGTCAGGCATTTATTGAGGAATTTGGCGAAGATAACCTGCGTTACTTTTTCGAAGCTCTTCGCTATTCAAAAACTGAACCAGTAAGAGTTGCTTTTTTTGGAGATTCGTTCATCGAGGGTGATATTTTATGCGGCCCTTTTCGTGATACACTGCAACTGATATTTGGAGGGAGCGGGGTGGGGTACATGCCCATCACCTCAGAAGTGACGCAGTTTCGTACCAGTATTCGGCATGAATTCGTCCAATGGAATACTTTTTCTATGATTGGTCAGAAAAAGGAGAATGCTCCACTTGGATTGCCGGGCTATTGTTTTCTCCCCGCTAAGGGAAATGAAGTAGAGTACAAACCCGTTGGAAAAGATTTTGTATCAGCGAAGATTTTTTATGAGAGTGATAAATACTCTGCTTTATCCTTTGCAGTAAATGACCTTCCTGATAAGGAGGTTGACTTGGAATTCTCTGAAAAATTGAAACAATACAAACTTCCCGGGTCTGGTTTTAATTCAGTAAAAATTTCATTTCCAAACATTGATAGCCTCAGGGTGTATGGTGTCGCATTGGAAGATTCAATAGGGATCTCTGTTGATAATTTCGCTATGCGTAGCAATCCTGGGATGGGATTGTTATTGGTTGATAGAGAAAGGACGAGGCAATTCGATTCCTTACGGAATTACAAATTGGTAGTGCTTCAATACGGAGTGAATGTGCTATCGGAAAATGATTCTAGTGGATACCTTTGGTACCTCGACAAGATGGTGGGATTGATAAAACGATTGAAAGAAAATTTTGGAGATTGTGGATTTCTTCTGATAGGTGTTGGGGATCGTTGCAGCAACCAAGATGGAAAGATTGCTACTATGCCTCATGTTAAGGTCATGCGCGATATTCAAAGAAGGATTGCACAGAAATCAAAGATAGCTTTTTGGGATATGTTTGTTGCCATGGGTGGTGAAAACGGCATTAAGAGGTACACGGAATCACAACCACCGCTGGCCGCAAAGGATTATACACATCTCACCTTTCGGGGAGGAAGAAAAATCGCTAAGAAACTGGCCGACGCATTGTTGAATGAAAAAATGAAGTATGATCGGAAAAGGTAGCTTATTGTTTGCGTTGATTCTATTACGGAGCAATTGTCTATTTGCCCAAGACACCATCATTGTGAAATCAGAAAACCATTTTGAGTTCATCAAAGAACAGAACAATGAAATTATTAATTCGTCAGCGTTATCTGTCTTTTATGAAAAGCTTTACCAACTAAAAAAGACAAAAAAAGGAACAATAAACATCGTGCATATCGGAGATTCACACATACAAGCCGACTTGCTTACACACACAGTCAGGCAGCAAATGCAAAGACAATTCGGCAATGCCGGACGTGGGTTTATTTTTCCCGGAAGGATTGCAAGAACCAATGAGCCGCAAAACATTTATACTTCGTCCGACGCCAACTGGGAAGCCAAAAGAATTGTGTTCACTGATCAACCGTTGCCGATTGGATTGGGAGCATCAACCGTACGTACCAATCAAGTAGACACAAAATTTGTTATAAAGACAATTGATAGCCCACTCTTGAATTATACTTTTGATGGAGTATCCGTGTTTTATCAGAAAGATTTCTCGAGCTTTAATTTGATTTTAAAAGATTCAGTCGGCCACCCGTTAGCTTATGCTGGATCATACACTTTGGAAAGTTACCCTAATTTCTCATCTGTTGAGTTACCTTATCCAGTTCATCAGATCGAATTTCAAACATCACAACCTACTCCCAGTCAAAACCAATTTACTTTGTTTGGAGTAAGCTTGACCCGAAATGAGCCGGGTGTCATTTATCATTCTATCGGAGGCAATGGTGCAAAATTCAAACATTATCTCGAGGCAAAATTTTTCTTCGAGCAAACGAAATCATTAAACCCTGATCTTTTTATTATTTCATTGGGGACGAATGAGGCTATGGAATATCCTTACATTGATAAGCAATTTTCAGATCAAGTCGAGAGTTTTATTAAGCGATTGAAACAAATCAATCCCAACTCACTTATTATTATCACCACACCAGCCGACTTTTATCGCAAACGCACTCGAAGAAATCCCGGTGTCGAATCAATTCATTCAGAACTGCTCCAGGTCATCGACAAGAATAATCTCGCAGGCTGGGATTTGTATATGGTAGCAGGAGGAAGGCATTCGGCTGATCACTGGAAGAAAAATAGTCTGTTGCAATCCGATGGCGTTCATAGCACTCGGGCGGGTTACGAGCTGCAAGGCAATCTTCTTTACCAGGCTTTGATAAAAGGGTATAACGAATATGTTCGATATCGATATCCATAAGCTAGCCGAGCAATTTGCTTTTCATGCGGGTGAGCCGATGCTTTTCAACAGCGGCCTGTTTCTTTTTTTGTTTACTGGTTTTTATGGCATCTATGTTTTGCTGAGAAAGACAGAAAGACCAAGACTTGTTTTCGTAACCCTTTTCTCAATTTATTTTTATTATAAGTCTAGCGGATTTTATTTTCTGTTGTTACTGGGTTCCATTGTGATAGATTTTTTTCTAGCGCAATGGATTGGTAATTCCAAAAAGCACTGGAAAAGACTTTCTCTTCTGGTCTTCAGCTTGATGGCAAATCTAGGGATGCTGGCCTATTACAAATACGGCAACTTAATTCATGAAATGTTCAGTGCAATGGCAGAGGTTACTTTTGAACCGCTGGATATTTTCCTCCCCGTTGGTATTTCTTTTTTTACTTTCCAGTCGCTGAGTTATACTATTGATGTCTATCGGAAAAAATTGAAACCCTTGAAAAATTTTCTCGACTACGCTTTTTTTGTTTCATTTTTTCCCCAGTTAGTGGCGGGCCCGATCGTACGCGCTTCCGATTTCTTCCCACAAATTCATCAACCCTTATTTGTTTCAAAAAAAATGTTTGGTCGCGCGGTGTTTCTTATTTGCTCGGGGTTGTTTAAGAAAGCGGTGATCTCGGATTATATCAGCCTTAATTTTGTTGATCGGATCTTTGATGCCCCAACACTTTATTCGGGGTTGGAAAATCTTTTTGGTGTGTATGGCTATGCGTTACAAATCTACTGCGACTTCTCTGGCTATTCGGACATGGCTATTGGCATTGCGTTATTGCTGGGGTTTAGGTTTAATGAGAATTTCAATTCACCTTATCAATCAAAAAATATTACGGAGTTCTGGAGGCGCTGGCACATTTCGCTTTCTACCTGGTTGAAGGATTACTTGTACATTTCATTGGGAGGAAATAGAAAGGGGAAGATCCGAACATATATAAACCTGATGCTCACTATGCTCTTGGGAGGACTATGGCATGGGGCCTCACTAAAGTTTGTTCTTTGGGGCGGTCTTCATGGATTGGCGCTGGCGGTTCACAAGTTTATTAATGAAATTAAAATCAAAAGTGTCTACTCTCCGGTCGTTAAAAGAATTGGAACCATAGGAGGAGTTTTGCTCACGTTTCACTTTGTATCTTTTTGTTGGATATTTTTTAGAGCGACCAATATGGAGAGCAGCTTGCAAATAATCAATCAGATAACACAAAATTTTAAACCAGAGGTGTTCTTTGATTTTTTGATGGGATATAAGGGTGTTGTGCTGTTGATGATAACTGGTTACATCCTACATGCAATACCTCAAAAATTTGAATTGAAAATTCAGGATCAGGTGACGAAGGCACCCTTATTTGCAAAGGCTGCTTTGGTAACAATCGTTATTCTAATAGTTGTTCAAGTCAAGTCGGCAGGAATACAACCCTTTATCTATTTTCAATTTTAGCAATAAAGCGTCAAGACACCTTTGAGGTGTCAGACGCCTTGTTGATTTTTTATCCCAGAATGTTCCACTCTTCGTTAAGAACAGGTATTGCCTGGTGTGCGGTGAGATCAAATTGACAAGGTACTACTGAAACATAGTTGTTGGCAATCGCCCACTCATCGTTGTCTTCGCCCTTATCGAAGTTCACGAAGTTTCCGGTCATCCAAAAGTAACTACGGCCATTAGGATCAAAACGCTGATCAAAGTCTTCAACCCATTTGGCGTTGGCCTGGCGGCAAATGCGAACACCTTTAATTGATTCATTTCGTTTGGGAGGGATATTAACATTCAATGCTGTTCCTTTTGGAAGACCATTTTTCAAAACCTGCTGCGCGATTTTTTTTACATACTCTGACGTATGAGAAAAATCAGCTTGGTGACTATAGTCGCAAAGTGAAAAACCGATAGCTGGTGTGCCTTCGATTGCTCCTTCAATAGCCGCTGACATGGTGCCAGAGTATAATACACTAATAGAGGTGTTGCTTCCATGGTTGATTCCGCTTACAACAATATCTGGCTGGCGGCTTCCTTTTAAAATAAAGTGGCGGGCGATCTTAACACAATCAGCCGGAGTGCCACTGCATTCATATGCTTTCACACCTTCGAAAAGAAATGATTCATTAAGTCTTAGTGTATCACCAACCGTAATAGCGTGGCCCATGCCTGATTGAGGACCGTCGGGTGCAACCACAAGCACCTCACCCAATTCTTTCATGACGTTCACTAAATTTAAAATTCCGCGAGAAGTGATGCCATCATCGTTGGAAACTAAGATCAAGGGTTTTTGCATGAGGGTTTATTTACTGCTAAAAAAAGAATTGTAATAATCAATAATGCGCTTCAAGTCGTACTTTCTATCAAAGTCTAGTTTATTGTCTTTGGCATAGTCATGAACTTCGTTTGATCGGTTGCCCATCAAATCAAGCCAATCGCTTCGCTTGCCGCTGAAGTCTTGAATATTTCCGTTTTCTTTCAAAAGAAAATAGATATTCACTAAAATTTTCCTTGTGTTGTAGCTGCCGTACATAAAAGGAGAGTAACTGTACGTACGGTATTCAACTTTCTCCCTCGATAGCGCGGTGATTTTTCCTTCTGTTAATACCTCAAAAAACACCGGGCTCTTGTAACTTCCGTTGGTGGAGTAGGGGAGCGAATAAAAAGTACGGTATCGTTTATAACCTTGGTCAAAAAATTCAAAGAGCAATACTTTTCGGGCAGAAAAGCTCTCCATCTTATTTTGATGACGAACTTGAAGTAAATCATCAAGACTATATTTAATGGCGCCTTTGATAGTATCACCACTTTCAAGGACTACCTTTCCATCATGCCATTCATCAAAAGGAAAAGTTTGGGCAAATGAAAGTGAGGATGCAAGAAGAAATACGAGAAGGGTGATAGGCTTCATTTCTTTTTCAGAATCATATGGCCAAGCTTGTCACGCTTGGTTAGTAAGTATTTTTCGTTGTGAGGATTGGGTTTGATTTCGATAGAAATGTTTTCAACAATTTCCAGGCCGTACCCCATCAGGCCAACGCGCTTTTTCGGATTATTGGTGATTAGTTTTATTTTGGAAATACCCAAGTCATGCAGAATTTGCGCACCAATGCCATAGTCGCGGTTGTCCATATCAAAGCCGAGTTGCAGGTTTGCTTCCACTGTATCAAGTCCTTGTTCCTGTAGTTTATAGGCTTTCAGTTTATTAAGTAAGCCGATGCCTCTGCCTTCTTGTTTCATATACAGTACTACACCCTTGCCTTCATTTTCCACCATCGTCATGGCATTGTGAAGTTGAGATCCGCAATCGCAGCGACAGGATCCGAAAATATCACCGGTTACACAGGAGGAGTGAACGCGTACCATCACCGGCTCATCTTTTTCCCATGTTCCTTTAACGAGCGCCATGTGAATTTCTTGCGTTGCTATTTCTTCATAGGCTACCAGTTTGAAGTCGCCGAACTCCGTAGGCAAGTTGATGTCGATGTGCTTTTTGATTTGACTTTCTTTTTTCATCCTGTAGGCAATCAAGTCCTTAATGGTGATCAATTTCATTTTGAACTTATCTGCCACAATGCGTAAGTCAGGTAGGCGCGCCATGGATCCATCTTCATTCATGATTTCTACCAACACACCAGCCGGTCGAAAGCCGGCGAGCTTGGCTAAATCAATGGCTGCTTCGGTATGCCCGCTTCTTCTCAACACACCCTCCTTTTTTGCTTTGAGCGGAAAAATGTGCCCGGGCTTTCCTAGTTCTTCAGGCCGAGTTTCAGGATCAACCAATGCTTTGATTGTTTTGAACCGATCATGGGCTGAAATACCGGTGGTACAACCATGCCCGATCAAATCCACTGACACGGTGAAAGGTGTTTCGTATGCAGCAGTATTTATGCCCACCATCAGATCCAGTTTCAATTCTTCACAACGACCTTCCGCCAAAGGAGCACATATCAAACCGCGGCCATGTGTGGCCATGAAGTTTACGATCTCAGGTGTTATCGTTTCGGCTGCACAAACAAAATCACCTTCGTTCTCGCGGTCTTCATCGTCAACCACGATTATGACTTTGCCGTGCCGAATGTCATCCAACGCTTCTTCGATTGTATCAATTTTAATTTTTTCCATCATTTATCCTTTCTACTCACACTTATAATTTTCTACTTACACCTTATGACTAATAACTTTTTTACTTAGCAACCACAATTCCTAAACTTCCTGCCAATTCGCCTTCGGCTTTTTTAAGGCCAGCCTGCATTTCAAGGGCTCGATCCACTTCCTCTAAATCGCCAGATGTCTCGGCTAACTTCACTTGCTGCAAATTATCGTTGACCATTTTTTGAACTACACGAAATTTAAGACGCAAGACATTTGAAAGTGCAAGCTTGTCCAAGACATCTTTGTCTTTTGGAATATGGATTTGAAATTTGTCGCTCCAATGAGGGCTGGTGTCATATCGTGAGGTTATAAGGTCAGAAACAGCAGCTTTTATTTGATCGTTCCCTTCATTTAGAAAATGTTGAACGTCAATGGTTTTTTTGTGAGTGAGCCCTTGTTTAAAACTCTCATATATTTCTCTAAAAACGGGATTAGTAAATTTTACATCTTCTAATTCTTGAAGAAGGAAATCAGATAAATTTTGATCATCAATCTTGCTAAGTGCAAAATTTAACAGTAAACGAATTGTCTCTTTTTCTTGTGCATAGATCTGAAATTCTGGAAGTATTGAAAATTCGTTTTGAATATCTTCATGAATATTTTGAGAGACATCATCATCTTTTGAAACGCGTTGTTCCGTCCTTGTTGAATCATTTCTGTTCTTTATTCTTAGGACATTTACTTCCTTAATTATTATTGACTCAGATATTCCCCATAGCTTATGAACTTCTTTGTAGTAGTTAGATCTTTTGACTTCATCTGGTATTTGAGCTAAAGTTTCAGCTATTTCTCTTATTGATTCAGCTTTCTTAATTGGATCTTTTAAAGCTTCATCAGATACAAGCTTTATTTTAAATGTTACAAAATCCTGAGTCTGCTCCTTTAAATATTTTTGAAACTCAGAGGTTCCAACTTTACGCGAGAAACTATCGGGATCTTCATTGTCGGGAAAAAGAAGTACACGCACGTTGAGTCCGCCCTTCAAAATCATGTTGATGCCGCGCAGCGCTGCTTTGATGCCGGCTGAGTCGCCATCAAATAGAACCGTAATGTTTTCAGTAAATCTGCGGATGAGTTTAATCTGGCTTTCAGTAAGTGCCGTGCCGCTTGAGGCCACCACGTTTTCCACATCCGCCTGATGCATGGAGATCACATCGGTGTAACCCTCTACCAAATAGCAAGCGTCATGTTGCCGGATTGCATTCTTGCCTTGATACAAACCATAGAGCACATCGCTTTTATGGTAGATATCAGTTTCAGGCGAGTTGATGTACTTCGGCTGGTTTTTTTCTTTACCCAACATGCGGGCACCAAATGCAATTACTTTTCCTGCGAGGTTGTGAACCGGAAAAATCACCCGTCCGCGAAAGCGATCGTAGCTTGAACCATCTTCCTTTTTTACAACGAGACCAGTTTTTTCGAGTAAATCTTTATTGTACCCCTTGGCTATTGCTTCTTTGCTGAAGTTTTCCCAGCCTTCCAGCGCATAGCCGAGCTCAAATTTTTCAAGTGTGCGATCGTTGAAGCCACGTTCTCGAAAATAACTAAGCCCAATACTGCGACCTTCTTCAACATTCGTTAAAGTATTTTTGTACAAATCTTTAGCAAAGTTCATGAGGATGTATAAACTCTCTCGCTCACTTTGCTCTTCTTTGGATTCATTGAGTGTGCGATCCTCCTTGATTTCAACTCCGTATTTCTTGGCGAGGTACCGAATGGCCTCGGTATAGCTGAGTTTTTCGTGCTCCATTACAAACGTGAAGGCGTCGCCACCTTTGCCGCTGCTGAAATCCTTAAAGATCCCTTTGGTGGGAACTACAAAAAATGAAGGTGTTTTTTCATTATTGAATGGGCTGAGTGCCTTGTAGTTTTGCCCTGACTTTTTTAGGGACACAAAGTCGCTGATGACATCCACGATGTCCATTCTATTCTTAACTTCCTCTATCGTTTCGCGTGTGATCAAACTGAGTTGGATTGCTGGGTTTACCCGGATTTAAAATTATGGCAAAGATACTTTTTAGTTGTGAATCTATTTATGAAATCGCCATCTATGAAGGTGATCCAATTGTATAATTGGCAGGTGATTCCATGTGCCCTTAAAAAATCAATTAATAACACATGAAACTCTTATCGGTTAATTTTGTTTTAGGTGTAAATTGCCGCTTTTAAAGCTAAATGAAGATTCAATCCACCGACATTCTCAAAGCCCTGTCTACCGTCGATGATCCTGATCTCAAGAAGGATCTGGTGACCTTGAACATGGTCAAAGATATTGTAATCACCGAGGGCAAGGTGAGTTTCACCGTAGTTCTCACCACACCGGCGTGTCCCTTAAAAGAAAAAATCAGAAATGATTGTGAAGACGCCGTTCGAAAGGAAGTAGGAGAGAACATGGAGATTGATATTCGCATGACTTCTTCGGTTACTTCGTTACGCGATAACGCTCCTTTGTTACCTGGTGTGAAAAACATTATTGCCATAGCTTCTGGAAAAGGTGGTGTTGGCAAATCGACTGTCACTACCAACTTAGCTGTAGCTCTTGCGCAATCAGGAGCGAAAGTAGGCTTGATCGACGCGGATATTTCTGGTCCCTCTATTCCAGTGATGTTTAACTGCGAACGAGAACAGCCTGAAGTAAAGGTGGTCAACGGAAAAAATATCATAGTTCCTCTTGAGCAGTATGGAGTAAAATTAATTTCGATTGGATTCCTCACTCCGCCAGAAAGTGCGGTGGTGTGGCGTGGCCCCATGGCGAGTTCAGCGTTAAAACAATTTATTAGTGATGCCGATTGGGGTGAACTGGATTATTTACTAATCGATTTACCTCCAGGAACAAGTGATATTCATTTGACATTAGTGCAAACTGTACCGGTAACGGGAGCAGTAATTGTGACCACTCCGCAGAAAGTTGCGCTGGCCGATGCGATGAAAGGATTGAGTATGTTCAAACAACCACAGATCAACGTGCCAGTTTTAGGTGTAATAGAAAACATGGCTTACTTTACACCTGAAGAATTACCCAACAACAAGTATTTTATTTTTGGAAAAGATGGAGGTAAAACCCTGGCCGATAAATTTGATGTTCCTTTGCTGGGTCAAATTCCATTAGTACAAAGCATTCGCGAAAGTGGCGACAGCGGGTTGCCAGCCGTTTTGAAAGAAGGAGTCACTGCAACTGCTTTTCGTGATCTTGCTGAAAACCTCGCTCGACAAGTTGCCATTAGAAATGCTACCTTTACAACCACAAAGAAAGTTGAACTAACTACAGGATGAACCCAACAGTAATAGCAACCGAAGATATTATTAGCCGTATTGAGGCATCCCTTGATAGCATTCGTCCTTATTTAGAGGCAGATGGGGGAAATATTAAGGTGCTTGAAGTTACAGAAGATAAAACATTGCGTTTGGAATTTGTGGGCAACTGCGGTTCGTGCCCAATGTCAACTATGACATTCAAGGCGGGAGTGAAGGAGGCGATTAAGCGGCTCGTTCCTGAAATTAAAAATATTGAAGTAATCAATCTCGCTTAAGGGTAATCGGTACTTAGCGAGCCCGAATTTTTTAACTTTTAAACTTACCTTTCTCAACATACTCTAATTCACTTTCATTCGTTTAAGAGTTATTTTGCTAAGCATGTTAAAAGTTTTCCTGACCATTTCCCTCACTTGTATTTTGTTTACACTCCGTTCACAAGATCGTTGTGGTACGGTGGCTTATGAAAAACTTCGTTCGCTTCGAAATCCCAACCGCGAATCCGCCGATCAGTTTGAATCTTGGATCAATGACAAATTAACAAAGAAGTCACAAGCCTTTAAGGCGCAGAGAGTGGAAGGAGCGAGTTATCAAATTCCAGTTGTAGTGCATGTGATTCACAACGGAGAACCCGTTGGCGCGGGAACAAACATTTCCGATGCGCAGATTCAATCACAGATTGCTGTACTCAATAGTGATTTTCAAAGATTAAATGCTGACGCAGTTAATACGCCAGCTGAGTTTATTCCAGTGGCAGGGGAATTTCCAGTCACGTTTGTAATGGCTCAACAAGATCCGTATGGACTGGCTACAAGCGGAATTGTTAGGGTAAAGGGTTCTCAGACTTCTTGGAATATTTCTGATAATTACACTCTTAAAGCGCTAAGTTATTGGCCGGCCGAGCAATACTTAAATATTTGGGTGACGAACTTATCGGGCGGGCTTCTTGGCTACACGCAGCTTCCGGTTTCATCTACGTTACAAGGATTATCCGATTCATCCAACGACCGATTAACGGATGGAGTTGTTATTGATTATTCAGCTTATGGAAAGGGAAGTGGTTTTAGCTTACAGACGAAATATGATTTAGGAAGGACGGCAACACATGAGATAGGCCATTTCTTTGGATTACGCCATGTGTGGGGCGATGTTATTGACAGCTCATGCGATCCAACAGTGCATACAGATTATGTCAATGATACCCCCATTCAAAATACAGATTACAATGGTACATGCCCGAGTGGCGTTCAGACCGATTGCGGAGACTCTATGTATAGCAATTATATGAACTACACCGATGACGCCTGCATGAATATCTTTTCTGTTGGTCAGGGTGCAAGAATGGATGTGATTATCAACAACAGTCCACGACGAGTAAGTCTTCTTACATCACCCGGCTTGCAGCTTCCCTCTCCTGTGGCCAACGATTTAGGAATAAAATCTATTTTGAATCCCGGGTCAACGGCCTGCGGTGGAAATTTAGTTCCGTCAATAGTTATTCGAAATTATGGCTCCAATAATATTAGCGATGCACATATTCAATTCTCTCTCAATGGAATAGTAACGGACACCAAAGCGCTCTCCACGCTTAATCTTACTCCCAATACTGAAGCAACAATTAGTTTCGCATCGGTTTCTGTAAACGCGGGTGCATCTTATAATTTTTCGTTCACAATCTTGCAAACAAACGGAGGAACAGACGGCAAGGCAAACAACAATTCCCAATCAATCTCCACACAAATTCCGGCTTTTGCTTCACTTCCTTTGCAGGAACAATTCACCACAATATCGGCAGGTTGGCAAATAACAAATCCTGACGGATTAACAACATGGAGCAAAGCTCCATCACTACAAGCGATGTACCTCAATTTCTATGATTATCAGGATCAACAAGGCACTCCCGATTTGCTGATTACACCTGTATTGGATCTAACTGCTTCATCGGTTGCATCCCTAAATTTTGATTACGCATACGCAACAGATCCGAATAGCGGCCCAGACGTATTGCGCGTGCTAGTGACCACGGTTTGCGATTTCAATGCTTCACCTGTTGAAATCTTTAATAAAAGCGGAACAGCATTAGCTACCTCAACAGCAACAGGAAGCCCGTTTACGCCAACTTCACCTTCACAATGGGCAACGAGTGTTCTTTCTTTGAATCAATTTCTTGGTCAGAAAATTCAAATAGCTTTTGAAGGGATAAATGGATATGGCAATAATTTGTATCTCGATAATATTTTAGTAACTGATGCAACAGTAACCGACTTCCAATTAAACAGTTTAGTAAAACCTTCACCGGTAAGCTGCAATTCAACAGTAACGCCCGTGATCAGCGTAAGGAACCTTGGAAATGCAACGATCAATTTTTTCACTGCTAACGTTTATGTGAATAACCAATTAACGGTTGAAAAGTTTTCCGGAATTCAATTGACCGTTGGATCCACAGCTAATTTCACATTAGCACCTGCGAGTTTGGTATCTGGTGTCAACAGTTTGTCTGTAGCGCTCAAATATCCAAATGGGATAGCTTCGGCGTTCACAGCAAATGATAGTTTACAGACTACACTGGTGATTAATTCCGCTGCCGATCTCACTCCAACACGGGAAAATTTTAACGACAATTTTGCTGACCGGTGGATAGCAGTCAGCCCTCAATCGGGATCAGTCTGGCATCCTGTAGTTACGAGTGAATCCAAGTCCAATTCAATGTTGTTTCCTTCGTTTGGTAATCCCAATCTTGGTCAGCAAGCCTGGCTGGTGTCTCCAGTTCTGGATTTTTCAAACACACAAGCCGCCAGTGTCAATTTTGAAACTAGCTATGCTTACAATACAACGGGAACAGAAACACTGCAAGTATTCTCATCCAGAGATTGTGGCGTTACTTTTGATTCCTTATTATTTAACTCTTCCGGAATATCGCTTTCAAATACAGATTCCAATGCCGCATGGGCTCCTACGCAGGATAGTCAGTGGACGAAGAATTATATAAACCTGAACCATGTGGCGGGGAAAGAAAATATTCGCCTAGCTTTTGTAGCCACTAATGGCAATGGAAATAATTTATACATCGACAATATTGAATTTTTTATGGATGACCTTAAATCGCGCAATACAGTTGATGGTCTTTATTCTGTCTATGGTGGAGCTGGTACACCGGTAAAGGTGACATTCAATTTACCCGAAAGAGAGCTAGTGCGAATGCAAGTTTATGATATGCTTGGTCACGTGGTATCAGACAATCTCCTTCCGGATACATTGAACCAAACGTACACTATTGATTTTCCCCAGGAGTCCAGGGGGCTTTATGTGGTCAGGGTTCAAACAGCCACCAGCATAGGTGCGACAAAAGTATTGATGGGCTTTTGATCGAAAAAATTCATACCATATGTGGAAATGCCCCAAAACCTGAACATCTTTGGGGAGGGAAAATTGTTAATAGTTATCAGTTAATTGAGAAGGCAAAACTAATAACGATTAACCAACAACGATTAACTTAAATACATGGGTAAAAGAAAGATTGCTATTCTCTACGGAGGGCGTTCGGTGGAACATGGGGTTTCGATCAATTCAGCCCGGAACATTTTTCAATTTATCGATAAGAAAAAATTCAAGCCGGTATTAATCGGTATCACAGAAAAAGGAGAATGGTACCTGACGAAGGAGGTTTCTTCAAAAATTAAAAAAGGGGAGAAACTTTCATTACAACTGAATGCCGCTGAACCTGTTTTTAAAACAAAGAAAAAAAGATTTACACCCGATATCGTTTTTCCGGTACTGCACGGAACAGATGGCGAAGACGGCAGCATTCAAGGATTGTTAAAAGCGATGGGTTTACCCATGGTGGGCACCGGAGTACTCGGTTCTGCTATGTCGATGAATAAATTAATTGCTAAGAAGTTATTAAAAGAAGCCGGACTCCCGGTGACTGATTTTTTGTATTGTTTTTATGCTGATCGAAAGAACTTGAAGTTTGAAAAAATTAAAAAAGAATTGGGGTTGCCCTTCATGGTGAAGTCGGCCAGCCTTGGTTCTTCAGTGGGTGTTTCAAAAGTAAAATCTAAAAGCGATTTTAAAAAAGCAGTGGAGGAAGGATTTCGCTATGATGATTGTGTGTTGTTTGAAAGTTTTATTAAAGGCCGGGAGATTGAATGTGCCGTGTTAGGAAATGCACCGGCGCAAGCTTCGTTGCCAGGCGAAATCATTATTAGTAAAAATTATGAGTTCTATACCTTCGATGCCAAATATGTAGATGGTGAAGCAGTTCAGATTGAAGTGCCTGCAAAATTAGAGGCGGCAGCATCAAAAAAAATACGTGAGGTTTCATTGAAGGCATTTCAGGAATTAGCATGCGAAGATTTTGCACGGGTAGATTTGTTCCTCACGGCCAAGGGCCAGGTTTATGTTAATGAGATTAATACCATTCCCGGTTTTACCAATTCAAGCATGTTTCCTATGATGTGGAAAGAACGTGGTATCACATTTACAAACTTAATCACAAGATTGGTCGGGTTGGCTGAGACGAGGTTTCAACTCACCAAGCGGGCCGACCGTGGTTATTCCTCTTCTTTGAAATATTAAGTATGGATATAAAAAAGTTTTTCAAAGACAACTCAGTAGAAGCATTGCTCAAGCATGTTGGTATCGTGGTTGGTATTCTCCTGTTCTTCAGCATCATCTATTTTTATATCTACTTACCAAATATCACAAACCATGGCGCGTTTGTGGTTGTACCAGATTTGAAAGGTATTAGAGAAGAAGAGCTTCAAGACTTTTTAGAAAATCATAAACTGCGTTTTTCTGTATATGACTCCGCTTATACAGATACACTTCCGGCTTTAAGTATACTGAAACAATTTCCTGTTGCCGGATCAAATGTGAAAGAGAACCGCATTGTTTATGTTACCCTAAACCGGATATCACCGCCTACGTTGCCAATGCCTGATCTTACTGATGGATCATTGGTTAATGCAAAAGCTGTTTTGAAAAGCAACGAATTGAAGTTGGGGCATATTTATTATGAACCGAGCCCTTTCAAAAACCTGGTGAGAGAATATCGATACCATGGACGACCCATTGCGGCTGGAACTCGAATACCAAAAGGTTCCATGATTGACCTCGTGATTGGTGATGGATTTGGTCCAGCTGATTTTACCATTGGCAATGTAGTGGGCGATGTGTACGAGACGGCATTGAGAAAACTGTCCAATTGGAACCTGCATTTAGGCCATGTAGAAATCATGCAACAGGCAGATACTACAGGCACTACTCCTTACGTTTTCAAGCAATCCCCACTTTCAGGTGATTCTGTACGGGTGGGCGACCCGGTCGATTTATGGCTGGCACCCAAAGGTTACAAAGAGCCCGAAAAGGAGAATGAAGAGAGCCTCTGACACAATATACTACGGATCTTGCATGACAAAAATGACGATGGATTTTGTTGATTAATAAGAGATGATTTCGAAAGGCATATCGTTCAGGTAACCAGCGTAGTAGTATGCGACTTATTCTTGTATTTTTTTTCATCTTCTGCTCAATCGGAAGTTGGGCGCAATTGGTACAGGTTCCCATTGTCAAGAATGTACATTCCGCAAAAAAAAATAACAATGCTCGGGTGGAACAACTTTCGGCCATCAAGCTTCCTTTTTGGGATGATTTTTCTTTTACTAATGGGAAAGATTACCCCAACGATAGTCTTTGGCAATACGGGCATTCCGTTTGGGTAAATGATGGGATGGCCATTAATCCTCCGACCATAAAAGTGGGTACCTTTGATGGTATTGATTCTTTAGGTCTGCCTTACAGTATCAACTCGGCAATTGCTAAGGGCATTGCTGATAAACTTGTCTCCCGACCTCTTCGATTAGATCTAGTGGATCCTTCAAAAAGAGATTTGGTTTTTATTTTTTTCTACTATCAATACGAAGGCAATGGAGAGCCGCCTGATCCAGGTGATGAGCTTTCACTTTGGTTTAAGAATGATTCAAGTGAGTGGAAAAAAGTGTGGCCTTTGCCAGGGGATAGTATAATTCAAGATAACACGAAATTTGCTCCTGTAAAATTACAGATCGGAGACCCGCATTATTTCCATAATAATTTTCAATTCCGTTTTCAAAATTTCGCGCGTCTTTCTGGACCTTTCGACACCTGGAATCTGGATTATGTTTATGTGAGCAATGGAGAGACTCAATATACGCCGCAATACGGTGACTTTCCAGATCGGGCATTGGCATCCCCTCTTTCATCATTTCTAAAACAATATCAATCCATACCAGTAAAGCATTTTTTAGCTGACTCCGATAACAGGATGATACATCCGACAATTGCTGTTACCAACCAGCGATCGGATCAGAGCGCTCTGGCGAATCCCCCTAACGCTCAACCCGTCAATCTGGATGCGCAGGTAACGATCGCATCACGGCTTAATAAAGTAATCTCCTTAAACACCGTGCCTTTTTATTCTGTAGCTGCCCTCGAAGTGTTTTATGAGCACTCAACAATTTTCTCTCTAGATACGATACATTCTTTCAGTAGTTTGGATCCGCTTACAGATTCTATTGCGTTGAAATTTCAAATTAAAATTAATTCGAAAGATAATTTAGTGAAGATTGGAACGACTCAAGGTGACTTCGATACGCTAGTCTACAAAGGAATTGATTTCAGATACAATGATACAATCAGCACTCATTTTGTTTTAAAAAATTACTATGCCTACGATGATGGAGTTGCTGAGTATGCCGTGACGCTGACTCAACCAGGTGCGAGTTTGGCGTATCAATTTGACATGATGTATTCCCAACCTGATACATTGGTGGCAGTAGATCTTTATTTTCCTCACGTGGGCGATGAATCAGATCAGGTGGTACTGCTTAAAGTTTGGAATGATTTGTCACTGAAGCCAGTAGATAGTTTAGTGTTGACTATTAGACGAACGGAAAACAATAATTTTATTCATGTGCCTCTAGATCAAGGCATCTTGGTTAAAGATAAATTTTTAGTGGGATGGAAACAGAATTCTACCGCCGCAATTGGTGTGGGGTTTGATAAAAATTCTGATTCCGGCGGTAAAATATTTTATAATACAGCGGGCACTTGGGTGCAAAGTACTGACCTGCATGGCAACTTGATGATCAGGCCTGTGTTTGGTAACAAGGAACTTGGCGTTTTCACAGGACTAGAAGAAGAGAAAAGGGTATTCGTTTATCCTAATCCCAATCGCGGTGTATTTTTCTTGCCTGCATCTTCACAAGGCGTTCAGCTCATGGATGTTGCCGGACGAAGAATCTCGGTAGTTGAAGAAAATTCTTTTGAACAGAAACAAATTTCTATTTCCAATCCTTCGCCGGGACTTTACCTTGTTCGTTATTTCAACGACTCACAATGGCATTCGGAGAAGGTTGTGGTGTTGCCGTAGTCACTGCGTCAATTACTATCGGCTCAGGTGTCAAGCATAAGATAAAAATAGCCAGCGCAAGCCATCCCAAAATTTTTCTATTACTATCCAAAGGTAGTTCAATTTCGGAAGGTGGATGCGGGACTCCTGCCATCCAACCTACTAACAGAATAAAGGCGAGCCAAGCGGAGTAACCATGTATAGATGGGATTAACCACCCAACTATATATTGAGTAGTGAAAATTATTAATGCATACATCAACCGATCGCGCTTCTTTTCGAAAAGACTTCTCATGGCCATAAAAAGAAAAAATACATACAACGGAATTTCAAAAAGCAGTTGATCGATGGGTGTATGTGAATCGATGTACCCCAATCCCGTGTAAAACAAAAGCGAAAAATAAATAGTTGTAGCAATAATTCTATGCCTCTTATAGCCCACTAACCCATAAAGTACATGCCCACCGTCCAATTGCCCGATGGGTAATAAGTTCATACACGTGAATACTAAAGACAGAAAACCCGCAAATAAAAATGGGTAATGCATGATCTCGTGAGGGTTGGGCATGCGAGAAGGATCTGCAAATATTTTTTCTAAAAATGTAAACAGAAGATTTTTTCCGATGATCACATCAACTGTTCCTTCGGGCATAGTTTTATAAACGTGCTCCGCATAGTTCAATCCGTATTGTTTGTATTCGGGGTGAAACTGAAAAACATGTTCTGGTGGTGGCAAGGTGACAAAACCATAAATAAGAAAAGCAATAGCAACAACAAATCCGGCCAATGGACCGGCAATGCCCACATCAAATTGTTGCTTGTTGCTGATGATTCTTTCTTTGATTCGAATCAAAGCTCCGAAGGTGCCGATATTTAAAGGTAAAATCGGTGGGATAGGAATGTAGTAAGGCAATGTTGTTTTAATCCGGTAATAAATTGCGGTAAAGTAATGACCAAACTCATGGCAAGAAAGTATAGTTAGAAAGCAAATCGAGTAGGGCAAACCGCTGGCAAAATCGGCCCAGGTGTATTCAGTGCCGAGAACAAAATAAGCCAGTATTGATTTTCCATACGTCCATTCAGCGCCAGCCAATGTGGTGGTGATGAATGTCACAATGAACAAGGAACTATGAAGAATGTAGGATTTCGTTTTCTGATTCATTCGTTAATAATTGATTTTTAGAGGACGCATGCCTGACCGAACGGGCGGGGAATGGCCAAGCGAGTTACACTAAGTTGGGCGAAGGATTTGAGTGACCATTTCATGCGAATAAAGATAGGACCAACTCCGGGGAGGTGACATGTGCTGTTTGAATGCCAACTGATTTGGCACCTTGAATGTTTTCTAAATTATCGTCAAGGAAATAGGTTTCGTGAGCTGCTAAACTATTTTCGAGCAATACACACTCAAAGATTTCAGGATCTGGTTTACGCATCTTCATTAGGTGAGAATAATAATCTCTGTGGAAATAATGTCCGAGCCCCGATTGCTTTGTATCCTTGAACACAAGTTCGTTGACAGCCTTTAAATGAATGTTATTAGTATTGCTCAATAAGAACACATTGAAATCGGATTTAAGTTTCAATAGCATCTGGTATTTTTCTTTGGGAATATCGAGGAGCATCGCATTCCATGCAAAGTCAATTTGATTGTCAGTGACTTGAGTATTTAGAAATACACGGATGTGAGCACGGAATTCATCATCCGTTAACATGCCTTTCTCGTATTCATTGAAGAAAGTCTGTTCGTAAATTTTCGATTTTACTTCTTCGACAGAACATTGGGCAAGATCAGCAAAGGCCCGATAGGTTCTGGCAACGTCCAGGTTAATGATCACTCCGCCTAGGTCAAAGATGAGATTTTTAATTTCTTGAGGAATCAAAATTGTATGATAAAGCGCAAATATGTAACATTGCAGCTCGTTTTCAAAAAGGGCCCTTGGTGACTATGCCCTTTTAAAATTTGAAGATGAAATTGATCTTAATAACTAATAACTTTGCGTTCTTTCTTTGCGCTCTCTGCGCCTTTGCGGTTAAAAAGGACGCAAGGGCACCGAGGAATACATCGCAGAGGCTCATAGAGAAAAATAATAGGGCCCTTAGCTCAGCTGGTTAGAGCATCAGACTCATAATCTGAGGGTCGCTGGATCGTTCCCAGCAGGGCCCACATATTTTCGGAATGCATTAGTGCTATGTCCTTTACAGCCCAACTATTAATAAGTTTTACATTGGTGAAACTGAAGATCTGGAATTAAGAATCAACCAGCACAACTACCGATTTTTTAGAAACGCTCACTCATCAAAGGCTTCAGACTGGGGGCTTTATATTTCACTTTGTTGAAGGATAGGTCACATGCAAGGATGTAGAAAAGCAGAAAAATCATTATTAATTTAAAAGATAGTATCGGAGTGAGAGCTGATACCATTAATCGATTTTAATAAATCAGTGCGATTGCATCGTCGCTGTCCCGAAGCTGCGGGACGTTCCCAGCAGGGCCCACTTTCTTTTTTCTCCTCCTCATTTTGCCTTTTCTTGGTTTGCTCTTCTGTCTACTTGATCAAGGATTCAAAACTAGCAGGTATCAACATTCAAGAAGTTAATTAGCAACCATCGACACATTTTGTCAATTAGGCTACAATCGAGAGCTCAAAACAATCTTCACCTAAACCAAACGTATTGAATTATGTCTACACGACATAACTTTAAATACAAATGAAAAGAAGCATTTTGAAGAGCCTGCTGATACTAGGTATTGTGGGCGGAGTGATTTTAAGTTGCAATAAAGAAAACGCATCGGGCAGTTCATCAACGACAACGGTCCAAAGTACGTCGCTGGCCGTTGGTCAAACTTCCTCGCAGTTGGCGAGCGGAAGTAGTTTTTCGGTACAGACCACATCAACGGGATCAATGATTGACACAACACATACGAATCCTCATCCGGGGCATTGCAAAAATGATGGCATGGTAAGTTTTCTGAATGGAACAAATTTTTTGACTCCAACCAACGAACTCGTTGCTATTGTTGATGCAGAAAGCGCCGGTGTATGCGGGGCTTTCGGATGTATGGCAAAGGTGGAGCGACCATTACCAACTATGATGCCAGCGGCAACATGTTGACTTTACCTGATCCCGGAACACAAGGGCCTGAAGGTGTTAGTTTTTCTGGCGGACAATTTCCTCAAGCTGATTCTCTGTTAAAGAAAATTATTAAGACTGTTATTGATTTTGGTTCGGGAGTTTCTATAAGGCACGACTCAATCACAATCACGCGTGTTGGGAAAATAATTATTACTAGAGCAAAAAGCGGACAGGAGTTAACCGAGATCATCACCTTTGAAAACTACTCCGTGAACGGCAACAGCATCGAAGGAACTAAAACACGTGTCAATAGTTTTCATCCAACGACAGGAAAAGGTTCCTCATCCACCACTGTTACCAATGGCAAGATTATATTTAGTGATGGTCGTGTTTCTACTTGGGTAAGTTCTAAGCTTCGCACTACGGACATCATCATTGATGCAACCACTAAGAAACCTTCAAGCGGAACTATAATTACCATCGCGGCAACAACGGTAACTGGCTCTGACGGAACCTTGATTTACTCACACGACACAACCAATCCGATAACAGAAAATATAGCGTGTGGTCAGGCTCATCACTGGCCCGTTAGCGGTACTGTGGAAACTATTTACAGAACTCAGACTATTACCGTTGATTTTGGAGATGGCTCTTGTTCCAACAAAACAATTTCAATCACGATCAACGGTGTGACAACCACAAAGACGATCGGGTAGAACGATAGGGGATTAGTTTGTTTTTCCAGGGCCTTTTGCAACGAAAGTTGTAAATAGACCCTGGTTTTTGTTTTATTTCACTAGGGTTTGAGTCTCGAATTTAATTTTTACGATTTGAAAAGACTTTCCGAATTTAAAATCCTAGTTCACCTTCTTGGGTGGGCCCTCTTTTTTATAGCGCCTGTACTATTATCACCAGGGCCGGCATGGTTCAGCTTAACATTCGAGAATGTTGAATCGATGATAGTGAGGAATATCATTTTAATGGCGCTCTTCTACTTTAATCTATTTTATCTTATGCCCACATTCTTGAAAAAAAGAGACGGTGTCCTTTTTCTTTCAATTCTAATTGTTTTAGTTTTTATTGTGAGTTTCTTTAACTCTGGCTTTCACCAATATTTTAATGAAGGAAGAGACTTTGGGATGAGGCCACCTCCTTTTCCTGGTGATCGACCACCCGATTGGCCGATGGGCGAACTCAGGCCCCCGATGATGATGTTCGGGGGCCCAACATTTTCAAGTTTGTTGATTACAATTATTGTTGTTGGGTTAAGTTCTTTGCTCGTAGTGTTAGATGATTGGACGAAAACCCAGGCTGAGAAACAAGAACAACAACTTCAAAAGGTTGCTGCGGAACTAACAGCTTTAAAATTGCAAATCAGTCCGCACTTTTTGTTTAATACATTAAACAATATTCGATGGTTAGTGAGAAGTAAATCGGAGAGAGCTGAAGATGCCGTTGTAAAATTATCGCACTTGCTGCGTTACATATTGTATCAGACCGAAACGGACCAGGTTGATCTTGAAAAAGAGATTAAGCATCTCACCGATTTTATAGATCTGCAAAAGATGAGGTTAGTAAATCCTGACTCGTTCAGCCTTTCGATTGAAGGAGATCTCACTGGAAAAAGTATTGTTCCTTTGTTATTATTACCCTTAGTGGAGAATTTTTTTAAGCATGGAGACTTTACAAGTTCATTTCAAAACAAAATTGAAATTTCTGTTTCAGAACATCAATTAGTACTCAAAAGCGAAAATCGGATTGCACTTTCTGATGAAAAAGAAAATGGTATTGGATTGAACAATGTAAAGAGAAGGCTCTCGTTGCATTACCCGGACAGGCACGTGCTCAAATATTCAGATAAGAATTCCGTTTATTACCAGGAACTTGAATTAATTCTTGGGCAACTGTGAAATTTTAATGAAAGAAAATCAAATAGAGTTAAAATGCCTTGCCGTTGATGATGAGCCGTATGCTCTTAAATTGATGGAGGAAGAAATACGGAAGGTGCCTTTTCTGAAATTCGTAGCACCCTGTTCTTCTGCAAATCAAGCAATTCCTTATTTACTCAAGGGCATTGATTTGCTTTTCATAGACATCCAGATGCCTAACGTAACAGGGATACAATTCTTGCGCACTTTGGAAACCCCACCCATGGTTATCATCACTACTGCGTACGAGCAATTTGCATTGGAAGGTTTTGAATTAAATGTAGTTGACTACCTGCTTAAGCCCGTTGCCTTTGATCGTTTCATGAAAGCCGTAAATAAGGCAAGGGAATTTTATCTGCTACGTCAGAATAAGTCAACGGAAGACCCGTTTTTTTTCGTGCGCGCCAATTACAAAGAAGTAAAAATTTTCAGCAGCGATGTCCTTTACATTGAAGGATTGAAAGACTATGTTAAAATTTTTCTCACTTCGCAGTCTCGAGCTATCCTTACCCGTCAAAATCTAAAAGGGATGGAATCTATATTGCCACCAGGAATTTTTTTTCGGATTCATAATTCCTTCATCGTCAATATGAGTAAGATCACTTCATTTCAGAAAGCGCAAGTGTTCATTGGCAAAGTAGCAGTTCCCATCGGTGATAAGTTCGCTTCGAAATTTGAAGAACTGTACCGTTCCAGAGCTTGATTGATCTACAATTCCCGCCTCACTCTCGGCACATTTAATTTCTTTCGCAATCCTTATGACTTAGTGTATATAGCTTAAGGATTCATTGGGGAACGCAATTTCATTTGATATCTTAAAAACGGATATTGTACACTCGGATATCACCAACAAGGCAAATCATAAAATCGCACTCACCTATTTAACCAGTTCTCAAATTTTAGTGACCTCATTTTGGAAATATCTTGTTTTGGCAGATCCGAATGAAATGGAGCGGGAACTTCAGCGCAGGGTGAGGACTTACACCATCGCGCTCCAACCACAACTTTCAATTGCTAATTATTCACTGGAAGAGCTGAGTTAAGAGGTATGATCATACACAATCACCCAATTTCCATTTTTCTTTTTGAACAGAAGTGTGAAGATTCCACTGGGGTTGTCTTTTTCGCGCGTGAGAAAATATTTTCCCGTAACCAGGTAGCTGTCGGGTGAAACAAAATCCATTCGAAGAATTTCAAATCGCAATTTACCCATGGCTGCTTTGTCAGGATAACTTTTTTTGTATCGCACAAGAGTGCTATCCCAACCCGTGGTGATTTTGCTTCCAATGAAAAGAATGGAATCCGATTTCCAATAGCCTGTCATAAACTCATCAATATTGGCTTCATTCCAAGCAGCGACCTGCCGATCAAGTACCGACTGGATGACAGCTTCATCTGCCTTGCTTGTTGAGGATTGAGTTTGATTCTTGCTATTGCAGGAAGTCAATACCCATATGGCTATCACTATTATTCTCATCATAATTCAAATTTTATTGGGTGCGAGTAATCAATGTTTGCAGTTAGGTAAAGGACTGACAAAAATCATAAAATAAATTGGAATATTAGATTAACCTTGATTGATCAAACTATCATTTAACATGAAAAGAATACTGGTTTCCATAAAGAAGAAAGTAGAGCCCTCACATAAATTGATTGCCACGGAGTGGGTCAGTGATAACGAGCTGGATGCCATTCGTAAAAAGTATGGGAATCAATTTGATCCAGATGACCCAATCATCAATTATTTAAGCGACCAGCTTGTTTTGGTTTCATTTCTGGTTTGGATTCACGAATGAACCTGTAAAAGGATTCGACCGTCTGTGAATAAATCCTGTTCGCAGATGCTGTAAATCTTGAAAATCTTGCCCACATTTGCCGTTGAATCTGAAAACTGATCCAATGAAAAAAATTGATTTCTATAAAGATGTCGTGCCTCATGCTGTGGCTGTTCTGGTGTTCTTGATAGTAACTGTTCTGTTTTTTAATCCAATATTTTTTGATAACAAAACACTGGATCAGCATGATATTCAGCAGGCCACTGGATCGAGTAAATCCATAGCCAATTATCGTGCAGCTACTGGCGAGGAGGCGCTTTGGGCTCCTTCCATGTTCAGCGGTATGCCTGCTTACCTGGTCAGTCTGCGTTGGAGCGATGGCCCGGTAGTATGGGTAAAGAAAATCATGGCGTTGTTCCTGCCGCATCCTATAGCTAATGTTTTTCTAGCCTTTCTTTGCTACTACATTTTGCTCTTATCATTTGGGGTGAGGCCTTACCTTGCTATTGCTGGTGGACTGGCCTTTGGGCTTTCATCTTATATGATTATTGGATTAGGTGCTGGCCATAATGCGCGGATTGGCGCTATCGCTTTTATGCCATTGGTGATGGCAGGGATTCATCTTACTTTTTCAAAGAAGAGATTGATTGGCTTTGCGGTTGTTACGCTCGGTCTTGCACTTCATCTTCGTGAAAACCATTTGCAGATTACCTACTATTTAATGTTGATTGTTTTAGTTTATGGATTGGTACAATTGATTTACGCGTATCGTGAAAAACAGATCAAAGACTTTTTTACAAACGTTATCATTTTAATCCCTACAGTTATTGTTGCAGCGGGCAGCTTCTTCGGACAATTCTGGGCAATCAAGGAATACGAGCACTATTCTATTCGTGGCCCATCCGAGTTGGTTAAACCGAATTCTACTGAAGCAGTTGATGGATTATCTAAGTCGTATGCGTTCGCCTATAATTATGGCATTTGGGAGCCCTCCACCTTATTAATTCCTAATTTTTACGGAGGGTCAAGTGCAACGGCATTTGTGAGTGATCAAAAAAGTGAAAGCTATAAAGCATTAGTGAACGCATCTGATAATCAATTGGCAAATCAATTGGTAGAATACACCACCGCGTATTGGGGTCCGCAATCAGGAACGGCAGGAGCGTACTATGCCGGCTCAATCATTATTTTTCTTTTTGTGGTAGGGATTTTATTGGCCGACAAAAAATACGTGTGGTGGCTAGTACCCCTTAGTGTATTGAGTATATTTCTCAGCTGGGGTGACAGCTTCTCAACGTTCAACTATTTTATGTTCGATTATTTTCCAGGCTATAATAATTTTCGGTCGTTTAGCTTCGCTTTGATTATTATCCTTTTTGCCATGCCATTGCTTGGTATGATTGGCCTTGAGAAAGTTTTCAGTAATGAACTAACAAAAGATGTAAAGAGGAAATTACTGATTGCATTCGGCGCAACGGGTGGCGTTTGCCTTTTGATTTTGCTTTTTGCTGGAATGGGCAGCTTTGCCCGTGAGGGAGAATCACAATTGCCTGCCTGGTTTTTGAAAGCCCTTCACGCTGACAGAAGAAGTTTGATGCGTGATGACGCATTGCGTTCATTGTTATTTATCGCTTCGATTTTTATCCTCCTCTATTTCAATGTTGCAAAGAAGATTTCTGAGTTCGGTTTTTATGCCTTTCTGATTTTCATGGTTACCATGGATTTGTCGTGGGTGGATAAACGCTATTTTGGGAAAGACAAATTTCAAGGAAAACGTGAAAATACTTTTATTGTGCCTAATAATGCAGACCAGGAGATTCTCAAAGACAAAAGCTACTACCGTGTTTACAATTTAAGAAGCCCATGGACAGAAGCACGCACTTCTTATTTTCATCATTCATTGGGTGGCTATCATGGTGCAAAACTGAGACGCTATCAAGATCTCTACGATTCTTGTATCATTCCGCAAACCGCGCTGATGGCCAGCGACTGGCAAACGCGCAAACTAGGATTTGAAAAATATGGAGCACTCAACATGCTGAATACAAAGTACATTGTGTTTGGGGCTGAAGCAAATAATATTATTACCAACCC
>Ga0302164_10000028_pt1 | contig 87245 bp, 70 predicted proteins | sample I_Fen_E3_1_FD_193500 | JGI IMG/M metagenome (GOLD analysis project Ga0302164, IMG submission 193500) | Peat permafrost microbial communities from Stordalen Mire near Abisko, Sweden - I_Fen_E3_1 | ecosystem: Environmental > Terrestrial > Soil > Wetlands > Permafrost | place: Sweden: Abisko...
TTCGGATTTGATCCCGTCCAAAAAACCTAAGTCCTCTTTTTTATCCTCTTCTTTCTTATTGCTGCAGTGGTTTTCAACAAGGATCATTTTTTCCTCTTCTGCCTGTTTTTGTTTGGGATTCTCATTGACTTGATTATTTTCATCAGTACCTTTTTTACTGATGTTTTGCCCTTCTTGTCCTTGATCGCCTTGGTTTCTTTGTTCAGGGGTTTCCATTTTCACATCTTATTATTTGCCAATCAATGCCTCAATAATCTGTTGCTGCGAATACGTTTGTGGGTAGCTGTATTCTTTGCCTCTTGTACTTGTTTTCTGACTCCATTGCACGCTATCGGTTGCCGCTGGCACCTTTTCTATCCATTCAGGCAGGGTTTTAGAGGTTTGGTAAGCCAATTGTATCTTGGCCAAAAACAAAATCTCATCCTCCAATACTTGTAAACGTTTACTTGAAGCACTGTAACTTCTTAACAGCACTATACTGCCGAGGAGCGAGAGGCCAGATAAAGAAAGAAAAATATAAATACCGACACCGTCTTGTTTGGCTTCTTGATGTGGCAGCTGTACTGCGCAACATTGCACCTTTACAACTTGGCAGCATGGCTCATGACAGGCTGAAGGCTCATGGCATTCTTTTTTTGCCTTGTATTTTTCTCTATGTAGCAGATGCTTGCATGTGCTATCTTGTTTGGCTTTGCCAATAGTAGTTTCTTGAGCTTGTTCTAATTTTGTTTCGACACGTGGAGTGAAAGTTTTTTTGTCGAATGAAAGAAATATCCCGAACGCAAACGCGAGTATAGAAAGAATGAAAAGCACAATACCCCACACCAGTGAACTGCTGGCTCTTTTAACCCATTGGCCAATCCTCGTTTCAATCGAAGTTGGATTGGTTAATTCAGTAATCTTTTCTTCGATTTTTTCTTTATCGACATCTCCAAAACCTAAATTCGTTTCCGTGCTCATAGCAGAATGGGTTTAGTTAAAAAATCTGAAGACTACATCGTTATAAAATTTTTCGTGCGTCCAGTATTCACTATGGGTGAAGGAGAACTTACCGGCTTTAAAACCGCAGTCAACATTTGTTAAGTTGTGATAGTAATCGAGGCCACCGCTTACGTAGTCGTGGTTATCAAAATAATTTCTCCATTGTATTTCTTCAAAGTGGCGTTTCAATCCACTGTTGGCCTTCACATAATTTCCATTCTTGTTGATAAAGTTGATGTCACGCTGTTTAAATCCGTTGAAGTGATCCAGGAACTGTTGTCGTATGTATTGATTGTCTGGCACATTATCGCGCAGAAAGAAAACAATTTTATCAAGTGGGCAACCAAATGTGATGAAGCCCCTCAAGTGTGTTGAAATGTGTTGTTGTGTTTTTTGATTGATTCCTTGTTGGTCATACCCCACTACCAATCCCTGATTTATCAGAAGATTAATTTTGTTGATTGCATCATAGGCTACCTGGCTGCCAAGCGAATGCCCTGCTACCAGCACGGATGAGTAAAAAGGATTGTCATTTTTTTGGCGTTCCAGAATGAAGAGTAAAGATTTCACAGCCCCTTCCTGAATTCGTTTTTTGGGACCATAGAATTTTGATTTGGGATCATTCACATTATAAACAACTACATCACCCAACACATTGGTAAGCTTACTCACCAGGTTGTCGGTATAGCTTTCCACCCACTTTTTAGCCAAGTTGCCAAAGAAAGGAATCCAAGTCAGCAACCAAAGAACTCCACTCCAAATAGCGTCGAGCGTCAGTAAAATCTTAGACATGGTGGAAATAAAAATATCGTAAGTGAATTTGTTAAAGGCACCCGTTTTGTCATCGAAGAAGATGCTCTTGTCCTTGTATTGCTGCCCCATGCTTTGATTTCTATTGTAGAATTCTTTAGCCCCGCCCACAACACCTTGTAGCCAAGAGTTGATGTCACCCCAGGAAGCCTTCCCTTCTGTATAGTTGGCCCAGTAGTATTCATAAATGTCGATTACACTTTCACTCCCTTCTTTTTGAATGCGCAAAACGTTATCGAACCAAAAGCCCTTTCTCGAATCTTTCTTATCAACTACCTGATGGCTAATTTTAATCAGATCAGGAAATTCCTTTCTAAAGACTGCAATCAAACCTTGCCCAAACTGATCGAGTGTTTCAAGTGGAAGTTGATTACCAATTCCATGTACCACCAGGATAGCAGTATCTTCCTTCACCCATTGCAATGGCTGCCGTGGAATCAGATTCAAGAACTCGATGGGATTCGGTTTGATTTCTTCCATAGATTTAGTCTTTTGAAAACTCTAAGAATTTAGTGAGATCAAATTTCTTTGAGAGCGCGAGCGAAATAAAGGGAGGGCTATTTAGTTGTGTAAGACCCCTTATTTCTCCAGTAAAGGAAATACCATACTGTTCTTCACTTAGTCTAAATTGAATAACATAGAACCATCCCCATGTGCGCATATCGAGCAAGCTTGCAAGTTCCGCAGTATCTGAATTTAAGCGTGGCTGATTACTAAACCCTATTACGGGATTGATAAAGACATTCGTGGTGCCTTCTTTAAATTTAATAGGAAGACCAAATCCATAGTAGTGTGACTTAAGATCAAGAGTGGTTTTGGTAGTGGAGTTTAGCTTATTGTCAGGATCTTCGATATAGTGAAACAGTGATGATTTGGGAATTGAAAATGTATCCGCTCTGCTTAAACCAGTATAATCGCGAGTCAATTCAATTCTCTGCCATTGAAGTTCCACCCACAGTGAAGCGAACAAATGCAAGCCATCTGCTTTGGCACTGCCATTAGTAAGTCTTACTTGTGGAGATAGAAATAATCCAAGGTTTCGTACAACCTGATTGGTTTTAATTCTGGCCGAATCGCGAAACCCTCCAAACTCTCCTGCGTGAACTTTTGGATTTACTAAGTGTAATGAGTTTTGATTGTAATATTCTTTAACACCCAATGCATCATTACCAACTACCGAAATAGTTTTTGATTCATATACGCCAGCAAATATTCCTAATTTTTTCGACTGATTTCTTTTCTCTTTTTTACATTTAAGGCTAAATGGTCGAACGTCAACTTGGTGAAGAAACACTCCGGAGAAAAAATTATTTGGTTGCAGACCGTCGATGAGATCAAAATTTGATCCTACTTCAATCCAAAAAGGCTTATTAAGTGTGTAAAGACCCCGCTCCGTAAATCGGACATAAATGGGTTTGCTTTTTTTCTTGTCTGATTTGAGAAATATTCGCGCTAACTCATCTCCTTTTAAGTTCTTTTTTGAACCGGGGATGATTAAGAAAACCGAGACTGTAAAAAGGGAATCGCCACTTTTTATTTTCGGAATTTTAATTTTTGAATTGACAAATTTGATGGGTGCAGACACTGTAAGTGATTCCAAAACCAGTTCAACATCAGTAACCGTTATAGTTGAATCTGATTTCATTTCAAAATCAATCTTCGCCACTTTGAAGGTATCAACCTTAGAGTAAAGTGGGGTTACATCAATTGTTTTAGGAATCACAAGCTCTTGCCCGCTTGCATTTTCAAAGACAATGGTGAACACCAAAAAAACCAATAAGTAATGCCTCATCTCTATTATTTTCTTGCCTACTCTTCTTCGGATTTTCGGCTTGCTCCGTTTTAATTAATTTCTTTTTGAATTAAGTTATTAGAGCCCAGCATGCAATTGCGCTCTCCACGGTAGTCCAGTAGCCATACTTTTCATAGATGCGTGCAGCCATTTGTACTTGATCTTTTGTTGAGAGTGTGCCATCAATTTGTGGACACTCGCATTGCGCACTGCTAAATAGGGTGGTGCTGCTGCACCTAAGTCTGCACAGGCCAACCCTAACAAGGCATCGCCCATTTCCACGGCTGAACCTAAACTTTGAAGTTGGAATGTGTTTGTTGTGTTATCATAAGCAAAGAAGTCTGTCGTTACCACATCGATTTTCTTAATTGCCGAGGAGGTCTTATAAATAATTTTTGGTGCACGCGCAGCCTGCGGAAGTTTGTCGGCATTTACCGGCAGTAACTTTGAATTCGCTATGTTAAAATTTTTAGTAGGTATAGAGATTGGGCTTGTAAATACTTTATTATTGAAAGGCTGGTTCTTGAAAGTGCGATTGCAATCAAACCGCGCATTTCTGCTCACCACTACATCACCCAACTGAATATTTTTGCCCACAGCCCCAGCTGTGCCTGTGGTGATTACTAATTTAGGTTTTACTTCGTTGATCAACTGCTTCCATAATAATCGAACTGGCAGTTTGGATCCGTCCCGCGCCAGGTGCAACTCAGATTTAAAACACATTGCCGTTTTACTTCCGATTTTTGTGATGAACCAACTACCTAGCCTCTTGCTTTTCAAAGATGGAGCACCTCCTTTTAAGATTGGTTTGTAATCCGTGTTAAATAAGTGAGTATAGAAGTACCAATCGGTTTTGCTTCTATAACCGGGTGTAAGGATATCGGATAACGCCAGTGCTTCTGCTACAGTCCTGGTAATAATCAGGTAGTCGCATTCAGGCAACGGATCGCTCGCATTTGGTTTTGTTTGGAAGGGCTGGGGCTTAGGTGCGCAATTGGCTGGCCATGGAATAGGAGAGAGGTTTTTCGGAAGCAGTAGTTGCGATTGTGCCCTTGAGAAAATGGATGCGGTTGCAACCACCTCGGGATCATACTCGAGAATATGATCAATGTATTCATCTTGTGTTTTTGGATTTTTCATAACGAGTTATAAGTTTTACTTCTCACAATCATTATTTATTAAGTATCATCAGGAATTATTTGTGAAGGCTTTTTATTGGTCCCTCAGGACCATTGACTGCATTGGAATACTGAATTTGAATCGGCACTTTTCCTTTTTTATTGGCGAGCTCCACTTCAATCATTACCGAACTCAAGTCTGGCCCAGCTTCACTCATAGGTATGTCTCCTATTTCTTCACCTTGATCATTCACCCATCCGCAATAGCTTTCTTTATTAGTTCGGATTGCGTCATCTACGTCTGCATCGGTTCTTGCTTCGCACAATTCGTGGTAAAAAGTGGCGACAATATTTTTCCAGGGCTGGTCGAAAGATATAATACCGTTTTCCTTACCATTCTTAAGTCGATCTGAATAAACTCCTACCGCATAATATAAAGTTGTCTTTGCATCGAGGTGGAGTGAGCCATGGTAGCCGCCTAAACCTTCTAGCGAGCTATCCTCATCTTCAAAGGGAACCCCTTTTTTAGCTTTAGTTTTTTTGTCGGCCGGGTTTTTGTCGTCTGTTAGGATGGTGTCTTTTGGCAGAAAGAAATTAATTACTGTATTGAGGAAATCAAACCCATTAAGTTGGCCGCTCGAATAAAGTTGTGAAAGAAGAGCATGGGCATTTCCCTCGGTGAATTTGTCGGGCTTTTTACCCGCCAAAACTTTTGATCCTTTAAAAACTGACTTGATCGCCTTGTTGCCAAAATATTGACGGATTACATTATTGAGATACTTGTCGTTCAGTGCTTCGTTCAATGCCCAGTCGATATTTTTGGTATCGTCAATTTTCCATGAAGTCGAACCGCCAACGTAAAAATTGTAGAAGCTGAGGTTGCGAATTGTTTTGCCCCCTTTGAAAACGAGATTGCTTTTAGGTGTTGGAGAAAAGTGACCGGCAATGGCCCTCTTCGCAGGTGTTGCGTTCTTGGCAACAGAAGCGTATCCGGCTTTTAAGTATTGCTTCTTTTTAACCTTACTGTTGGATTTTAAGACAGCGCGGATGGGTCTGAATTCATTTTCTAAAGCCATATTGATTTATTTCAACGCCTACTCTTCTTCGGATTTTCGGCTTGCTCCGGTTTGTTATGTTTATCAAATAATAATCTTATCCCAACTGAATGCCGGGCCAATGTCAAGTTTATCGGCCCTAAAATTGACATGGCTCATGATGCCTTTATAAGAAGGTGCATTTTGCATCACCACATAGCGCTGAGTTAAATCAACTAATGTGTGATTGATAGCAGGGAACTTTGCCAACAGGTATTCTAACAATTTGGATACGCTTGCATATTGCGCATCGGTGAAAGACGCAAAGTAGGTTTGGCCACGATAGGCTGTTTCCAGTTTGGTGTATTGGGTGATATCGGCCAGCGAACAATAAACATCAGTCGAACTATAGGATGTAACCAGGTTTTGACCTGATTTGATCAGGTGACCAATGTTAGAGATCTCGATGGCGATGGAGCGTTTGCTCATTTCTGTATTGCCGCCAGGCACTCCTGAGCCTAAGTGATAAGACCACTTCGCATCGTCCCACAGGCGATAAATATCTCCGCTTCGCCCAACTACATACGGCACCGACACATGATCGCCCTGCGTGGTGAGCCGCCCGATGTCTCCTTTCAAATATCCAGCGGTGTAATGCAACACGATCCTTTCCTTTGGCACCACTTCGTTGTAGTAAAAAGAGGTGTCGTTATTGTCGCGTACACAATCGATCACTTCGATCATGCCGGTACTACCAGCGATAGGCAGTGAGACAGGTGTTAGCTTAAACTTTTTTTCTTGCAAGTCAAGCCCCGCAGCAAGGAAAGATTGCTCATGCGCTGCAATACTGGTTGCCTTCATACAATAATGGTGTTGATTTGTTTTCTGCTCTTCTCCGAATTTGTGGCGTGGTCGGTTTGGTGTTTTCCTTCGCAGTGTCTCCGTGCCGTTCTTTTGGGAGTAGCCCTTTGTAGGTCATAACCGCAGCCTAATTTGGTGGTGGCTTGGCCGCAAGCCTGGCCATCTATTATAGAGTGCCGGGCGTAGGTGCGCTGGGTGATTAGGTTGGTCACAAGGGGGCCTGTTAATATTTATCCTCTCTGCCGCTATTCCTGTGCCTTTTGGCGAAACGAAGCTGGAAGGAGTTTCTAAAAATATCAACGGGATTTTCCCTGTATTTATACCGGGAAAAACCCCGTGCCTGATACCGGGAAAACACCCGGAAAATACCTTGCTTGTTTTTAGTATAGAAGATATCGCGCTTGGAGCTATAAGAGATCTAACTGATCATGTAACCGCAGGTTGAAGCTTAGCGTCAAAGGGCCAGAAACAAATTAAAAGTTAAAATTATGGATGGTGTAGCAATTATGGGGATCATGATCCCAATCATTTCAGTAATCGGTCTTTTCATCACTATTATCTACATACGTAAGTTTCAGAACCTGGAGCGAATGTCGATTATTGAGAAGGGGTTGGCCCCTGATATCTTTAAACAGGAGAGCTCTTCTTCGGGTACATTGCGAGGAGCGATGCTGTTGATGGGAGCGGGGTTAGGTTTGTTGCTGGGCTATTGGCTTGATCGCTCTTTTGATATGGAAGAAGTCGGCTACTTTGCGATGTTGTTTATTTTTGGTGGTCTTGGCCTTGGTATTGCCTACATCATCGAGGAGAAGAAGAATGCTAAGAAATAATTATTTATCAAGCCTATGCATCTTAGAATCTTTGCGTGAAAAGTAAATCACGCTAAGGCGCAAAGCTGACTGATTCGAGAGTGATTTAAAGGGCGTAAATTGTGGGCGTGATTCAACGAATTTATATTGATACTTCTGTGGTTGGAGGAATTTACGATAACGAATTTGAACTCTTTACGAAAATGTTTTTTGAAAAAGCATTCAGGGGAGAAATTAGACTTAATAATTTCCGAATTGCTTGAAGAAGAGTTGATTAACGCACCTGAACGAGTAACACATTGTTAACCTTAAAAGAATCAGAGGTTACAATTCAATCAACTTGAAAGAAGGACTTCACACACTTGAAATTAGGTCACCCAAAGAATTAATGGAATATGAAAACTGAAATTAAAACTGAAACGAAATTTGACGCAGTTAAATACATGAGACAAGAGCGCGACAGAATTTCAAAGACGATTAAAGGAATGACTCCTGAGCAGGAGATAGAATATTTTAGAAAAAAGTCGGAGGAATTTAGAAGAAGCAAGTGAACCCAGCTACGCTTCATTTTTCAGCACTTCTATTCCCGCAACGTACGTTCCAATCGGATGACAATCGTAACCTTCAGCTTGTAACCTGATAACTCTACGCTCTTTTCAATTCAATGATCGTCAACTCGGGCGGCATTCCAATCCGGCCAGGATAACCGAGATAGCCAAAGCCTCGATTGACATATAGATATTGATTATCTTCTTGATAAAGCCCGGCCCACTGTTTATAAATATACTGAACGGGACTCCATTTGAAATTTGCAATCTCTACCCCAAACTGAAAACCATGTGTATGCCCAGAAAGCGTGAGGGCAATGTCTTTATGATTTGGCCTTACAATAGCATCCCAACTGGTTGGATCATGCGAAAGCAGAATTTTAGCAGCTGCTTCATCGGTACCTGAGTAAGCCCGATCTAGTTTTCCGTATTTTGAAAATCGACCTGCACCCCAGTTTTCAATTCCAATAATGGCGAGCTTATCTCCACTTTGTTCAATCATCCGATGTTCATTCATCAGCAAATCGTAACCAAGAAGTTTGTGGGCTTCTATTAGATCGAAGAAATTTTTTCTTTTTGCCTCTTTAGACCGCCATGGATGATAATCTCCATAGTCGTGATTGCCCGTAATTGAAAATACACCAAGTGGCGCTTTTATTTTTTCAAAAATCGGAATGTAATTCTTAACCTCAGCCGATTCATTGTTCACCAAATCGCCAGTGAAAAAAATAAGATCCGGTTTTTCGTTCATCAACATTTCAACACCACCTTTCACAGCCGTCTTGTTCCAGAAACTTCCTGAATGAATATCTGAAAGCTGGCCAATCCTGATTCCATCAAATGACTTCGGAAGATTGGGAAGTTTTAATGTTATTCTTTTAATGCGATAGTCGTGGGCACCGGTAATCACTCCATATACAGAAAGACCAAGTGGAACGGCAGAGGCTACCAACGCTGCTTTTGAAAGAAACTCCGAACGTGTAATGGCTTCTCCTGGTAAGTTGGTTGGATCTTTTGAAAAATATTTTACTGCCCAACGAACTCCGCGCTGGAAATCATCAATGAATAAAAAAAGAACTGCAAAGAGTTTTGAAAAATATAAAATAGCTGAACCGGCCAGAATGTAGATTCTCAAGTAGTCGGTGCCCTTATACGGATCGCTGAATGTCCACCACAATAATCCAGAGACGCTGATCAATGAGGGGAACCAAAACCCGTAGCGAATCACTTGTTTCCACACCGGTGACCAATCTTTGCTCACGTTGATGACTGCTTGAAAAACGTAGACGTCAATCAATAGAAAAATTGCAAGAAAAATAAATAAGGTCATGATCCGGTTTAGCATAATAAAAATGATCGTCTTGAATTATCAAGACGATCATTTAAGAATTTTATTTTAAGCCACTGACTCTGATGCTGGAGCTTCTTCTGAAGAAGCTTTACGCATCCAGGCAATCCAACGAGCCAGACGTTCTTTGAATTTCAATCTTAACAGGTACATCGCTGGCACAAACACAAGTGTCAGGAACGTACCGAAAATAATTCCGAAGATCATCGTCCAAGACATTGGCTTCCAGAAGGCAACGTTATCACCGCCAAAGAAAATATGTGGATTCAGATCAGTGAACAGTGTGGAGAAGTCAATGTTGAGGCCCACTGCCAAAGGCACAAGTCCGAGTGTAGCAGCCATTGCCGTTAACAACACAGGTGTCATACGGGTTTTGCTCGCTTCAATGATTGCTTCTTTCACTTCAACACCTTGTGAAATGAGAAGATCGGTAAATTCAACTAACAAGATTCCGTTTCGTACAACAATTCCAGCAAAAGCAAGCAAGCCTACACCTGTCATCACAATTGAGATTTCCATTTTGAAGAGTGAAAATCCAATTAGCACACCAATCAAACTCAGGAATATTTCAGAAATGATAATCACCGGTTTTAATACCGAGTTGAATTGAAGCACGAGGATCATGAAAATTAATCCGAGGGCAACCATTCCGGCCATGCCAAGGAAACTCATCGTTTCAGCCTGCTTCTCTTGCTCACCGGTCATATTTACGGTAACTCCATCGGGCAAACTGAATGACGACATCGCTTGTTGAATTTGTGCCACCACATCGTTAGCTGTAAAACCACTCAGCACATTCGATCCGAGGGTGATGGTACGCTTCTGATCGATCCTGCGAATACCGGCATAACTGTTAGAGTACTCTATTTTGGCAAAGGAAGAAAGTGGTACTTGACGCACTTGTCCACCCATGGTCATGTCGCGGAAGGTGATTGGCAAGTTCATCAATGTGTTGATGTCGTTGCGTTGACTTTCTTTGATGCGCAATTGAATAGGGTAGTCATCATTTTCATCACGGAATTTAGAAACTTCAAACCCATAGATGGCTGTGCGAAGGGCTCCACCAATTTGGGCGGTAGAAATTCCTTCACGGTTTGCTTTCTCACGATCGATGCTAATAACAATCTCTGGCTTGTCGCTCTGGAAATCTGATTTCAATTCTTCAACCCCACCGATCTGCAAGGAGTCTAAATACTTCTTAGCACGATTGGCGGTCGCTACCAATACATCAAAATTGTCACCAGCAATTTCTATGCTGATTGGTTTTCCGGTGGGAGGACCACCCTTTTCCTGATCTACAGAAATTTCTGCGCCCTTAATTCCTTTTACGGCTTCACGAATTTTATCAAGATAAACTACAGTGGACCCAGTGCGTTCAGCGTAGGTCACAAAAGCTACAGTAACCTTTCCTAAATGTGGGCTTGCGTTGTTGCCACCTTCAAAAGGATTTTCACTTGCACCAATGGCCACGTTAGATAAAATAGACTTCACCATTTTGTTGTCTTTGCCCACTACCTCGGTCACTCTTTTTTCAACAACACTAGTGATGGAGTCGGTTACACGCTGATCTGTGCCTATGGGCATTTGGATGTATGTGTAAATAAAATTGGGATCTCCGTGAGGAAAGAAAACAACCGGAGGTTTACGAATACCGGTAAATACTATAGCAAAAACGAAAAGAAGAATAACACTACCGAGCACGCCCAACGGACGATAACCTTGTATGCACCAACGGATGGTATTCATGTATCCTTTTTGCACACGCGGCCACCAGTTTGTTTGGAAATTGGTAATCACCTGCTCCAACACAAAACGATGCAGAGAGTAAAGACCGAAAATAAAGACCGTGAAATTGCCTAAGCCGATCGAACCGAAAATATAGAAGAGCACAGCGATAGCTACAAAAATCACCAATGAGATTTTATAACCTTTCGTAAATTTTTTGCGGCTATGGTCGTGATCATGCACACCCATGAAGTCGGCTGCGAATACTGGGTTCATGATATAAGCCACTACTAATGATGCAAGAAGCGCAATGATCAATGTGATCGGTAAGAATTTCATAAACTCACCAATAGTACCTGGCCAGAAGGCGAGAGGAACAAATGGTGCAAGCACCACAAGTGTTCCCGACAATACCGGAAGAAACACTTCGCCGGCTGCAATTTTTGCTGCTTTGCGAATTGGAACTTTACCATTATCAAAAACACGGTGCGTGTTTTCGATAACAACGATTGCGTCATCTACCACAATTCCAAGGGCGAGCAAGAACGAGAACAGTGTCATTAAATTCAAGGTGAACCCGATAGTGGGGAAAACGAGGAATGCGATGAAGCTTGAAACGGGTACAGAGAGGCCAACGAAGATTGCATTGGTAGCTCCCATGAAAAACATAAGCACGATGGTTACTAAAATAAAGCCGATGATGATCGTATTGATCAAATCATGTACGGTTGTGCGTGTGTTCACACTCTGGTCGGCAGTGATGGTTATTTTCACACCGGGTGGCAAAATGTTTTCTTCAAAATCTTTTTTGATCTCTTCAATTTTATCCGCAGCATTGATCAGGTTTTGACCGCTACGCTTCACAATGTTAAGTGTGATTACGTTTTTGCTATCAAGGCGGGCAAAGCTCTCTTGCTCTTTGTGTGAGTCAATTACTTCAGCCACATCTTTCAAATAGATTTTTCCGCCTTTGATAGAACCAATCACAGTATTACCAATTTGTTCGGCATTGATGTATTCGCCATTCACACTGAGAGATCGCTTCATGCCATCTACCGAAAGCTGGCCTCCGGAAATAATTTTGTTCTCAAAATTGATGGCATTCGAAATATCATCCAGGCTCACTCCTGCAAGTGCAGCTTTGAACATGTCAACGTTGATCTGTATTTCGCGATCAAGAGCTCCTACAATATCTACCCTTCGGATTTCACTCAATGTTTCAATGCGATCTTGCATCTGGTCGGCATATTTCTTCAGCGTCTTCAAGTCGTAATCACCAGAAAGGTTTACGTTCATGATGGGCACTTCAGAGAAATCAATGTCTACCACTTGGGGTTCGTTTGGTAAGCTGGATGGCACTGGAGGCAAATCCGTTTTGGCCCTGTCAACCGCTTCCTGCACTTCGCGTTTTGCTTCACTCACTTCCACATCGGTGTCAAATTCAATGATTACATTGGAGAAATCTTGTACCGAATTGCTGGTAACTTTTTTGATACCGGCAATTGACTTCACTTGTTTTTCGATCTGTTTGGTCACGAGATTCTCAACATCCTCAGGTGACGCACCGGGAAATACCGTTGCCACATAAATTTGTGGCAGCACAATCTCCGGAAAATTTTCCTTAGGCAAACTGTTGAAGGTCATCATACCGGCAAGGCAGATGATGGCTGTAGCTACGTAGATGGCTACTTTATTATCGACAGCCCAACTGGTGGGCTTAAATTCTTTTTCGATGTCTTTCATTTGGATAAACGTTAATCGTTATTAGTAATCGTTGATCGTTAGTTTTTGACAAGTTCGCCATCGTTCAGACCTTGGTAGCCAACGGTGATAACTTTGTCACCACTCTTCAGACCGGTTTTGATTTCAGCAAAGTTGCCATACACGCCAGCAACCTCAACCACTTTTCTGCGAGCAACTAAGTTTTTACCATCACTTTCCGCTGTGTAAACGATCTTTTCGCCATTGATATCTTGAACGATATTTACTGGTACGCAAAGTGCCGCAGGCTCATTGTGAAAGATTACACGTAATACAGCCGTCATGTTAGGGCGTAAAAAAGAAGAGGAGGGAAGCTTTACTTCTACCGGGAATGAACGCGTGAGTGCATCAATATTGCGGCCTACAAAGGTCACTTGTGCATCTATGGTTTTATCTAAGTCAGGAAATGAAACAGTCACCTTATTTCCTTTTTGAATAGTAGTGATGTACGATTCTGATACTTTCGCTGAAGCCTTTAAATCGCTCGTATTGATCACCCGGAAAGTAGGTACGCCTGGCGCTACGTTTTCACCCACTTTAATATTCACAGTTTCAACAGTACCGGTAATAGGCGCTTTTATTTTGGTCATCTCATTTTGCTCTTGCAACGTGGCCAACCTGCGCTCTAGACTTTCTTTATTGTTTTTGGCTTGCAAGTACTGAATTTCGGTTCCGATTTTCTGATCCCATAAATTTTTCTGACGGTCGTAAACGGTGTTAGCGAGTTCGAGATTGGCCTTGAGTTCATCAATGCCACGAATAATTAAGGAGTTGTCGATCTGCGCAAGGATTTGACCTTGTGAAATCGCTTCACCTTCGCGAGCGAACACATGCGTAACCGCACCGGCAGACTTGGAGCTCATCTGGATGTTATCCATGGATAGAATGGTACCTTGTGTTTGAATAAAATGGTCGAAAGAACGTGGAGCAATGGCTGTCACGTCGATCTCTTTCATTTTTACTTTGGCAGCAGCCTCCGGATTTTCTTTGGCTACTTCTTTTTCAAGCAGGTCAATTTTTTTGGAAAGTTCGGCTTGTTCTTTTTTCAAAGTTTCGAGTTGGGCTGTTTTGCTTTCGGGTTTGCTACTGCAAGAAGCGAGTAAGGCCACTAAAATTACAGCGCTAGCGTTTTGGATGTTGAGTAAAGATTTCATGTCTTAATTTATTGTTGGGAGTTGTTAAAAAATTAATTTTTTGTATAAGCAGGCAATATTTTACCATAGGCTTTGTCTAAATCCACTTTAGCGACCATGGCATCAAATAGTGCGCTGTAATAATTTGTTTGAGCTTGACGAAGACTGTTTTCGGCATCGACTACCTCCAGGTTGGAGCCAACACCTTGTTGATACTTGATCTTGGTAACTCTAGCGACTTTACCGGCAAGTTCCATGTTGGCTTTTTGAGAAAGCAGTGAAGTGATTGCATTCTCAAAACTTGTTGATGCTTGTTTTGTTTCTAAAGCGATTCCTTGTTTCAAGTTTCGAAAGCCATTTTCTATTTTTAATAAATTAAGTTTCTCCTGCTGGATTTTATAGTGGCGTTGGAAACCAGTGAAAAGTGGGACATTTACATTAACCCCTATTTGCGAATATCCATACCACTTATCAGGACCGAGGGTTCCATTATCTGAATAATTGGTATTGGTCTTAAATAGTCCGGCAACATCAGCGGACTGAGTGTTGTACCCCAGATTTCCAAAAGCCGAAATTGTGGGCAAAGCACCGGAATATAAATTCTTGATATTCAATTCCTGAAGACGTTTATTGGTTTCGAGAACTTTATAATCAGGTCTCACTTTATAATCCCAGTCTTTTTCATAATTATCAATGTTAGCATCAACTTTAATTTCTTGTATGTCGCCAACTACAGCAATAGACTGATCCATAGGGTAGTTCATCTGAAATTTTAGTAGCTCAGAACTTAATTCATTTAATTTGAAAAACTTGTTCCTTTCAGCCACAAGATTATTGAACGTTACTTGAATGCGATCAACGTCAATGCTTTCAGCAAAGCCATTTTTATTTAATGCAATTGTATTTTTGAGTAACGAATCAACTCGCGCAATGTTATTATCAAAGAGAGTCGCTCTTTCTTTGTTAATGAGAACATTATAATAGGCTTTTGTAACCTGTTGTATGATCTGCTCTTTGGTTTGAAGGGCGGCTTTTTCTGATAGTTCCTTGTAGGTATTTGACGCCTGAAGTCCAACAAAATAGGATCCACTAAAAATTAGTTGATTGATGGTGAGTGATGCTGTTCCATTATTCTTTAATTGAAAAAAATTCTGTGCTGCAATAACATCGCCGGGGTTGAGGCCCCCAGCCGCAGAAGATGGGATTTTAATGAAGCTTGAGGCGCTCGTATCATAACGAGTGAAAAATCGCTGCAATTTTTCGTTGTGCAAAACGGACACAGCACCTGAGATTTGAGGGAGGCCTAACCCGATTGTTTCTTTAACCTTTGCAGAAGCAATTCGTTGATCAAGAAAAGCATTTTGAGCACTAACAGAATTCTTCAAGGCATACTCAATACACTGCTCCAATGTAAAGGACTGCGCTGGCTGTGACTGTGCATTTAATTGAAGGCTCAACAGCCATCCTCCAACTAAGAAAAGTAATTTGTAAACTGACTTCATATAACCGGGGTATTTAATTGTTGTTTGTAATTGGTTTCTTTGTATTTCTGGTAAAGTTTTTTTCCTTTCTCGGTGCAAAGGCCAAACACAAAATGCTCGAATACTTGTGCCTGAACTTCTCCTACCTTGAACTTGTCTTTGGGGAACACGTGCTCGTCATAGCAGGTTTCAATGATGGCCAGTCGGAGTGAAGCAATAATTTCTGCATTGATCTCAGGACGGAAGTGCCCTTCTTTTATTCCTTGTTCCAGGTTGCGCACCACGGAGCAACGAATGAATTTGTTTTTAAAATCAACCCATACACTCCACGCCTTGGGATGAAATTTTTGAATATCAAAAAGGAGAGACGGATTACTTTCTTCCGTGTGTTTTCTCAGGCATCCGGAAATTTTATACAACTCTTCGATCGAGTTTTCCGCTTCGTTGGCTATTCCTTCAAAAACTTTTCGCTGATCTTCCATGTGCGTTTGCATAGCGATGGTGACCAATTCGTCTTTGTCAGCAAAATGCTGATACAAAGTCTTCTTGGAAACCGATAAATGGCGGGCTATGTCATCCATAGAAATGCTACGAATTCCGTACTTGGTGAAGAGGCCCTCAGCTCCTTTCAAAATCTTTTCTTTTGTTTCTAGTTCTTCCATTGACGTTTGATTTGCTCCATATTGGACGCAAAACTAAGGAAACTTTTAGTAAATCAAAAGTTTCCTTAGTTTCTTTCAACGGGTTTTTTAGGCCCGGGTTCAACTTTTCTTAAGTTTTATTTATGTTTTTAGTGAAATTTGCATTTCAACCGTTTGAAGTGCCCGAATCCTTAGAGGACGATCTTTCGCCAGGATAGCACCATTTTTCCTTCATCTTCTGCTTAAAACGTTCACGATCTTCCGGGTTCATGGCAGTCCACCTTTCTTTCCAGTAGGGTCTCCAATGGCCACCATGACTAGGGTGTTTTTTGCCAAATGACCAGAACAATATTTTTGATAGAATTAGTAAGCCTAATGCTTTCCAAAAAGTTATTTCAGGTCCGTGAAATAAGTCAGGCACAAGCCAATTCCATAAACTCATGGTTATCCATCCCACTAGTGCAACGGCCGCCAGACCAAACACCACCATCTTCGCTATCCAATATCCAGGTTTCATATACTTAATTTTTTTAATGTCAATCTTTCAATTTTCAATCTTCTAATCTTCCAATTCTCTAATTCCCCACCACGTCATTATAAAACTTTTGCAATCTTTTTCTCAGCGCAAGAATAGCATACCGCTTTCGTGAGAGCAGCGTGTTGATCGAAACGCCTGTTTCTTCCGAGATTTCGCGGAACCCTTTTTCTTCGATTTCATTTTGAATAAAAATTTCCCGTTGATCCGCAGGCAATTCTGCCAGGGCATCGGTGATCTCATCCCAAATCGCCTCGCGTAACAGCGTTGACTCGGGGCTACTATCCAAATCTGGCAAGATATCCTGTAACGTGAGCGGCGTATCGTCATCCTTTCCGGAAAGGACTTCAAAATCGGTGCGTTTAGGTCTTACCGCATCTCTTCGATAACGGTCTATAATTTTATTACGCGCTACACTGTAAAGCCATGACGTGGTTCGGTCTATCGATTCGATCGCATCGAAGCCCGCCACAAATTGATAAAACACATCCTGAAGGATATCTTCTGCCTCTTCCACCGATGACACCCTGCTGCGGATAAATCCGAGCAATTTGTCTTTCTCTTTCAGGAATGTGTTTTGTTGTATCTGAGTCATGGCCAAGTCCATCGCCCGCATCTTTTGTTGCTAAAGACGGGAGGCAGGACAATATATTTTAAAAAGCGATAAAATTTCTTTAAAGTTGGTAATTCAATGGTGATTGCCTCTTTCATATGACTGATCGTATCATTTACCAAAACAGTGAACTTTTCTATTATAGAGAAGGAGATGGCAGTAAAGCCATTTTGCTGTTCCATGGATTTGGTCAGGATCATAAGACATTTGATAGTTGGATTGAACCCCTTGAAAACGATTACACGATTTTCGCGTTCGATTTGTTTTTTCATGGAAATAGCAAATGGTTGAATCAACAAGCGTTAAAGAAGGACGATTGGAAAAAAATATTTCAGCTTTTTATCAAACAAGAAGAGATTGAAAGATTTGTGATAGCTGGTTTTAGTATTGGAGCTAAGTTTGTTCTGGCTACTTTGGAATTATTTCCGGATCGAATTGAGAAAGTTGTTTTACTCGCACCAGATGGAATCAAAAACAACTTTTGGTATCGTTTTGCCACGAGCACGTCGTTGATGCGATCTTTATTTAGAAGCATGATTCTGAAACCAAGGCGATTACAGACGCTCATCAAACTTTTAAAGTTCTTTCGCATTGAAGATAAAAGCCTTTTACGGTTTGTAGAAGTTCAGTTGAGTACAGATGAGAGAAGACAACGGGTTTATAATTCCTGGATTTACTTTCGTCATCTCAATTTTAATTTGAATGACTTAACCTTGCTTTTAAACTCGAGAAATATTCCCGTGGTTTTCATTTTAGGGAAATCGGATAAAGTAATTCCCTCAGAACGAATTAAAAGTTTTGCGAAGACATTAAAGAATAACCAGTTTCAATTACTTGATGCTGGACATCCCGATTTGATAAGTAAGGGAGTTAAGTATATTGACGAAACAAATTAGCCACGAGCATAAAAAATAAAGACACCCTTTTGAGTGTCTTTATTTTGATTTGTTTCTTAAATGAAAAATTATTGTGCTCGTAATTTTTTTCTATTGGCGACCTGTGTGATAATTACGTACAACACAGGAACGACAAATATGGCGAGTGTTGTCGCTGATAACATCCCACCAAATACAGTCCATCCAATGGTCTTTCTTGCTTCTGCACCGGCGCCACTGGAGAAGGCAAGTGGCAGCACACCAAATATGAAAGCGAGCGAAGTCATCACTATTGGACGAAGACGAAGACTAACCGCTTCGAGGGTTGCTTTAATGATCTCCATTCCGTTATCCACTCGGTCCTTGGCAAACTCAACAATTAATATTGCGTTTTTGGCTGCTAGTCCGATCAGTGTAATCAAACCAATTTGCGCATACACATTATTGGATAGACTTGGGAGGAAAGTGAGTGTGAGAATGGATCCGAAAGCACCGATAGGTACTGCAAACAAAACGGAGAATGGAATTGACCAGCTCTCATACAAGGCCGCTAAAAACAAAAAGACAAATACAATCGAGATGGCGAAAATGGCGACAATCGTATTTCCTGCCTTCACCTCTTCACGACTCATGCCAGCAAACTCATAACCATAACCATCGGGCAAATTTTTTGCAGCTACTTCCTGCAAGGCATCAATGGCCTGCCCACTGCTAAAGCCAGGTTTTGGAGAACCATTAATTTCAATCGACCTAAAAATATTAAAGTGCGAAATAAGGGATGGCGCTTCGATTAATTTTGTCGTTACCAACGAAGTGAGCGGCACCATGTTTCCCTGACTGTTCCTCACGTGATACTTTCCTAGATCGGATAAACCCGTACGTGATGTTGTATCAGCTTGCGCCATTACGCGAAAGTTTCGACCGTAAATATTAAAATCGTTGACGTAACTGCTGCCCAACATTGTTGACAATGTTGAATAAACATCAGCAATGGAAATCCCTAACTTTTTTGCTTTTTCCCGATCTACGTTAACCTGATAGCTTGGTGTGCGAGCTGTGAAAAATGTATAAGCCAACCCAATCTCTGGGCGTTTGTTTACTTCGGCAAGAAATGCCCTGGCCACACGTTCGAACTGCTGCACATTATCAGTGCTTGTAGTTTGCTGAAGTTCAAAAGTGAATCCAGCAGTTTGCCCAAGGCCTGGAATTGCAGGAGGAGCAATCGCCAATACTCTTGCTTCCTTGATGTCAGCCATTCGCTTCTGAACTTCCGCGATAACGCTTTTCACGTGGCCGCTTGCACCCTTACGTTGGTCCCAAGGTTTTAAAAGGACAAACAGGGTTCCTACGTTTGACTTATTTGAGAAGCTGATAATGTTTAGGCCAGCAATCCCCCCTACAGTTTTTATGGCAGGAATTCCTTCCAATTTTTTCATGATTGACTTCATCATCGTAATACTGCGAATAGTGGAAGTTGCTTCAGGCATTTCGTAAGTAATGTAAAACCGACCTTCATCTTCAGTAGGAATAAATCCGGAAGGTTTGGATGAGAACAAGAAGTATAAACCAACAAATAGACACAGTAACATCGTCACTACTAGTCGTGATGATTTAATCCATGTTGCAACTCCTCTTGTGTACGAGTTCGTTACTTTACCAAACCAATTATTAAATGAAATGAAGAATTTGTCCAGGAAATTCTTTTTGTCATTTTCGTTGGAAGGCTTCAGCATCAGTGTACAAAGTGCAGGCGTTAAGGATAATGCTACAAATGCTGAAATCACAACTGACACAGCAACGGTGATAGCAAATTGCTGGTAAAGCCTTCCCACAATTCCAGGAACAAAACCCACCGGCACAAACACAGCTGCTAAAATAAGTGCGATGGCAATCACGGGGCCCGAAATGTCTTTCATCGCCTTTTCAGTGGCTTCTTTTGCGGACATTTTTTCATGGTCCATATTATGTTGCACTGCTTCCACAACTACGATGGCATCGTCTACAACAATTCCTATTGCTAAGACGAATGCAAAAAGTGTGAGGGTATTGATCGTGAATCCAAAAAGTATAAAAAAGATAAATGTTCCGATTAAGGAAACGGGGATGGCAAGAACAGGAATCAACGTTGCCCTCCAGTTTTGCAAGAAAAGAAACACCACGATAACCACAAGTAAAAGTGCTTCTGTCAACGTATGCACCACTTCACTGATCGAAGCTTTTACTACGGTTGCCGTTTCGAGTGGAATAGAAAAATCAATATCCTTTGGAAAGGACTTTTTTAATTCGGCCAAAGCCGCAATAACACCATCGTAAGTTTCAAGTGCGTTTGCTCCAGGTGCCTGATAAATTAAAAGAAATGCGGCGGGCTTTCCATTGGTGAAAGCAGTGGTAGCACCATAATCGAAAACTCCTAACTCAACACGAGCTACATCTTTCAGATAGACGATGCTTCCGCTGGACGGAATAGTGCGCACAATGATATTTTCAAATTGGTCTTTAGTATTAATGCGACTGTCGGTGAGGACACTGTACTCAAAACTCTGAATGTCCGGTTGAGGAGTTCCGCCTATTGTGCCTGCAGCCACTTGAAGATTTTGTTCTGCTAAAGCATTCAACACATCCGTAGTTGATAAACCGAGACTGGCAAGTTTTTCGGGGTTGAGCCAAATGCGCATTCCGAAATCTGCACCGCGTGTGATAATATCACCCACACCTTTTACACGCTGCAATGCGTCCTTCAAATAAATGTTGGTATAGTTACCGATAAAGCGAGCATCGTGTGTTCCGTTTGGTGAATAAATCGCGAGCGCCACCATAATACTGGGATTGCGTTTTCTCGCCGTAAGTCCCAGGCGCTTCACTACATCCGGTAAAGCAGGTTGAGCAATGCTCACCCGATTTTGTACATCCAGCGTGGCAATATTTATGTCTGTGCCAACGTCAAATGTTACCGTAATACTACTTTGCCCGCTACTTGTACTGTTACTCGCCATGTATGACATGCCTGGCGATCCATTGATTTGTGTTTCGATGGCGGTAGTAGTGGTTTGCTCCACTGTTTGGGCATCGGCCCCGGTAAATATACCCGTGACACTGACTGTAGGTGGTGTGATGTCAGGATATTGCGCGATAGGCAACGTGGTCATGGCGATTAAGCCGACCAAAACAATTACGACAGAAGTGACAATGGCAGTAACTGGTCGTTTTATAAATACATCTGCAATCATGAATAGGCAGTATTAATGTTTTACTTCTTTTTTAACTTCTGGAGTTCCGGTGTTGACAGCAATCATTGAACCTTCGCGCAAGTTTTGTACACCTTCAGTAACGATTGTCTCACCGTCAACCAATCCACTTTTAACAATCACATTGCGATTAAGTTGTTTGCCAAGGGATACGCGTTGTTGTGTTACCTTATTACTATCCGTTTTCACTTTATACACAAAAAATTCTCCCAGCTGTTCGGTTATTGCTTTGTAGGGAACCATTACAGAAGATTTTGGTGAATGATTTAACACTCGCAACGTGCCAGCCATTCCTGGCCTTAACAAATTTTCCGGATTTGAAAAAGTAACACGCACAGTAATTGTCCCGGTTTGTGAATTGACAGCTCGATCGATAAAATTGATAGCTCCAAACTGTGAATAAATTTCTCCATTGAAAGACAATGAAAAAGTGGAATCGTTTTTGGCTCCTTTTTTCAGAAGCTGATTAAAATGAAAAATTTCCTTCTGATCAATAACAAAGTCAGCAGCAATTGGATTATCGGATGAGATAGTGTTTAGCAATGTTTGCCCTGCAGAAACGGCTGCACCTAATTTTACTTGCGAGATGCCGATCGTTCCATCGAAGGGAGCAAGGATGGTGGCGTAGCGAACGTTGGTCTGAACACTTCGCACCGTTGCATTGGCAGCATCAACTTGTTTTTTTGCAGCTTCATAATTGGCTTCTGCATTATCAACTTGTTGTTTGGCAATAGCATCGCGCTTGTCTAGTTCATGGTAGCGGTCCACATCCTTTTGTGCTTTCACCAAATTCGCTTGTTGCACAGCCACATTTGCCAGTGCCTGCTGGTAAGATGCTTCGTATTGTTGCTGATCAATAGAATATAATTTATCACCCTTTTTCACTCGTTCACCTTCCTTAAAATATAAGCCAGTGACATATCCATTTACTTGCGGCCGAAGCTCTACTTGATTAAGCGCCATTATAGTGGTTGGATACTCATCATAATAATTGGTGCTGGCCGTTTCAATTTTTTGAGTGACTACAGAAACTACAGGTGGACCCTGAGGACCTTTGGGTTTGCTGCTGCAAGAAAGAATCAAAAGCATTGTGCTGATGATTAAAAAATTTCGAATGGAGTTTAACATTGATTAGAATTTGAAGGTTGATTTAGTAATTAATTTGGCCAAGGGCTTTTTGCACATCTATTTTGCTAGAGAGCACGGCATACAAAGCATTGAAATAATTGATTCTCGCTGTGCGGTAATCTGTTTCGGCAGTGATCACTTCTAGATAGGATTTTACACCGTTTTTATATTGTAATTGTACGATGTCGTAAACTTCTTTGGCTAATTCTACATTTTGTTTGAGCGCCAAGTAAGTAACCAGGTTGGCTTTGTAAGCCGCCAATGACTGAGCATATTGAGAGTTGACCGTGTTTTTTAAGTTGATGATATCCCAATCGAGTCGCTTGAGCACCCACTTTTGCTGCTTGATATTTGCTGACCGTTTACCTCCTTGAAAAAGTGGAATCCCAATATTTAAGATCGCTGAGGAATATGGATTATTACTTCTGTAAATATCCCCCAGGCTATTACTGTTATTCAAATAATATAAATTGTATGAACCACTTAACGAAGCAGTCGGCAAGTATGCCCATTGATTGTATTTTACATTGGCTTCCTGCAGGTTTCTTTGAGTTGAAAGTAATTTGTATTCAACTCGCTCTTTAAAGTCAACGGTTTGAAGCGTATCCAATTGAATTTCGTTCTCCATTTGTAAGGTGTCATAAACAATTTCCAGCGGAGCCTTGATCGGATATCCCATTAACTGTTTTAAGTATTCTGTTTTGTACTTCAACAACTCTTTATTGGTTTTCAAGGTAGCTTGTGTATTGCTTAACGTAATGCTGGCTCTTTTATAATCAGTTTTGTCAACGATCCCACCCACATATTGGTCGTAAGCGGTTTTCAAACTTTGCTTTAAACGAATAACGTCACCTTGCCCAACTTTGACTTGTTGTATCGTGGCCAGCATATCATAAAACGCTTTCGTCACGCTCACAGCCAAATTGATCTTATTGGCACTTGTATTCTGCTTTGACTGAATCCGCACTTGGGTAGCAGTGCTGCTCGCCAACATCACATCGCGGTTAAAGATATTTTGTGTGGCAGCAAATTGCAGAGTCGAATTGTTGGTAGCTCCGAACTTCACGATGCCACTTCCATCGGCTGTAAATGCTGTTGGCACTTTACTCGCCTGTAATAGAAAGTTGTGTAAGAAGATATAGTTAAAATTGATTTGCGGATACCAATCCGCCAACTTGCTTTTGATAGCCGTGTTAGTCGTTTCCTGATCAATCAGAGATTGCTGAATCAGTGGCTGATACTTCATGGCGTATTCGATAACATTCTCTAGTGTTGCTTTCTGAAGGAGACTGTCGGATTGCTGTGCGCGGATGGTGATGCCGGTTAGCCAACACAAAATAAAGACGAACGCGCGAATGAATTGGTAAGGGTACTTTGTCATATATCTGATTTGCATTAAGGGTTTGATAGTATTGGTTGGTCAACGGGTAAGTCTTCGTTAAACAAGACTTTGTAGATCACCTGTTTTCGTTCTTTAAGAAATTTTCTGTACATCTTGTCGTCATAGGAAAACATATTTTGGATAAACGGTTTGGCAACCAATGGATAACTGCACATCGACATCATATTAACAATGAAGTGCTCGGGGTCAATGGGCTCCATGTTTCCGCTTTCGATTTCTTTTTTTAATGGAGGTACGATGTGTTTAAGCATGTGATTTCGCTTTCTCGAAAAATGTTCTTTCATCTTTTCCGGATCCGACATGATTTCCGTGATGATAAAATTTTGGATGTAGGGAAACTCTGCATTGCGGTCGATGAACACATCCAAGTATTTGCTGATTTTGACTTTAAACGGCTCATCCGAATTGAAAATAGAGTCAACTTTATTTCGTGTTTCATTTACAGCTTCTTCCAATACGGCTTTAAAAAGTTGATCACGGCTCCGGAAATAATAATGAATGAGGGCACGGTTGACTCCGGCCTCATCTGCAATTTGTTGCGTGGTAGCATTCAAAAGGCCCTTTTGAAAGAAAACGCGCTTGGCTGTTTCTTTGATCAGTGTTTCCGTTTGCGGGGTCTCGCTCACAACTTATCATTTATGTTTAACAAAAATGACAAACACGAAGTTTTGACGGATAAGTTCCAGTCCTGTGAAATTTTTTTTTACTCGACCTATTTAAATGATGAGCGGCTTGAAATTCAGGCTGGGAAGAAATGATCCCGATAGCTATCGAGATGAAAATCCTCGGTTTAATTTGTTCAAAAATTCCTAAGGATAAAAATTCCTATTAATTTTGGGCTTACCTCTGCACTCATGATCGTTTTTTTCCGCGCCAGCGGTTCAACCATTTACGCAGTAAGCGTATCTCATCCTTTTGATAAACAAGACTTTGAAAAACTGACATGGCTTTTTGGTGGAGCAAAATCTTTGGCCGAAACCACGTTGCTAGGAAATTTTATTGGCCCTCGCAAAGAGATGGTCACTCCGTGGAGTACGAATGCGGTGGAGATTACTCAAACCATGGGCATTTCCGGGATTGGGCGAATGGAAGAGTTTTTCGAAGTTAAAGACTCGAATGCTCCACACGATTCCATGTTACAGCGTGTCTATGCGTCACTCGACCAGGAAATTTTTTCGATTCATCATGCTCCGGAACCAATTATAGAAATAGAAGATGTTGCGGCTTATAATGAAAAAGAAGGATTAGCACTAAGCAAAGAAGAAGTTGACTACCTAAAGGATGTCAGTAATAAATTAGGACGCAAACTTACTGATAGCGAAGTGTTTGGTTTCTCGCAAGTGAACAGCGAGCACTGCCGTCATAAAATTTTTAACGGAACATTTATCATCGATGGAAAAGAAAAAGAGTCTACTCTTTTTCAGTTGATAAAAAAGACATCAAAAGAAAACCCGAATTTTTTAGTTTCTGCTTATAAGGATAATGTTGCCTTCATTAAAGGTCCAAAAGTAGAACAGTTCGCTCCCAAGCGACAAGACATCCCTGAATATTTTGAAACAAAAGAATTTGATTCAGTTATTTCATTAAAAGCAGAGACGCATAATTTTCCAACCACAGTTGAACCTTTTAACGGAGCTGCCACAGGTTCAGGAGGTGAAATTCGTGACCGACTTGCTGGCGGAAAAGGATCTTTGCCGTTGGCAGGAACAGCAGTTTATATGACTTCTTATCCGCGCTTTGAAAACGGACGACCTTGGGAGAAAAAATTTGAGGAACGAAAATGGCTTTATCAAACTCCACTGGAAATTTTAATCAAAGCATCCGACGGTGCGAGCGATTTTGGAAATAAATTTGGACAGCCATTGATCTGCGGAAGCGTCTTCACCTTCGAACATTTTGAGAACGGGAAAAAATTTGGTTACGATAAAGTAATCATGCAAGCCGGCGGTATCGGCTTTGGAAAAGAAAAGGACAGCCAGAAAGGACATTTACAACCGGGTGATAAAATTGTAATTCTTGGTGGCGACAATTATCGAATTGGCATGGGTGGAGGTGCGGTGTCATCAGTGGCAACGGGTGAGATGAGCAACACCATTGAACTGAATGCGATTCAACGTTCCAATCCTGAAATGCAAAAACGTGTGAGCAACGCGATTCGTGCCATGGTGGAGGCAGACGAAAACCCCATCGTCTCTATCCATGATCACGGTGCAGGCGGTCATCTCAATTGCCTATCAGAATTACTAGAGGAAACAGGAGGCACAATTAATATCGACAAACTTCCTGTTGGTGATCCTACGCTTTCTGATAAAGAAATAATTAGCAACGAGTCGCAGGAGCGAATGGGATTGGCCATACGTTCGAAAGATGTGGAGTTGTTAAAACGGATTGCCGATCGTGAAAGGGCTCCCATGTACGAAGTAGGGGAGGCCTCAGGAGACAAGAAATTAATTTTCTCGGATGCAAAGAGCAACCTAAAACCCGTTGATTTGAAGTTGGAGAACCTATTTGGTTCATCTCCTAAAACAATTCTTACCGACAAATCTTCAAAATCTTCTTTTTCAAAAATAAAATATCAACAAGAAAAATTTGCTGAATACCTCGAACAAGTTTTACAACTCGAGGCTGTTGCTTGCAAAGATTGGCTAACGAATAAAGTAGATCGTTGTGTTACTGGTAAAGTAGCCACACAGCAGACCTGCGGTGTAATCCAACTTCCATTGAACAATGTTTCAGTAATGGCCTTGGATTTTGTAAGCCATAAAGGAGTTGCTACTTCATTGGGTCATGCACCTGCTGCTGCCTTGATTGATCCGGCGGCAGGAAGTAAACTCGCGATTGCGGAGGCGTTGACCAATCTGGTTTGGGCACCGCTCACCCATGGATTGAAAGGAGTCTCATTAAGTGCCAACTGGATGTGGCCCGCTAAAAATGAAGGAGAGAATGTACGGCTTTACCAAGCCGTTGAAGCCGTAAGTGATTTTGCTTGCAAACTTGGAATCAATATTCCAACAGGAAAAGATTCTTTGTCGATGGCTCAGAAATATCCTGATGGTTCAACTGTGTTATCTCCTGGAACGGTAATTATTTCTGCAGTTGGGGAAGTAGAAGATATACGCAAAACGGTTTCGCCTGACTTAAAAAATATTTCTGGATCGAAAATCATTTACATCGATTTCTCAAAAGATGAATTCAAACTTGGTGGAAGTAGCTTGGGCCAGGTTGTGAATTGTCTTGGCGAAAGCGCACCTACAATTCTTGATGAAGATTATTTCAAAAAAGCATTTGAAGCTGTTCAACAACTCATCAAACAAGATTTGGTTTTAGCAGGCCATGATATTTCTTCCGGTGGATTGATCACCACTTTATTAGAAATGTGTTTCCCAACACCGGATGTTGGATTGAATGTTGATCTCAAGGATTTTAAGGACGACTTGATCACTACATTCTTCAGCGAAAACCCAGGAGTAGTAATTCAGATAGGAAATATTAATTCTGTAGGCGAATTATTAAAACAACAAGGAATTAGTTTTAAGATAATTGGCGATGTTTCGAATCAGAGACTATTGTCGATAGCCAATAGTCCATGGTCCATTGACAATCGTCCGTTGACTATCGATCAATTAAGAGAAATATGGTTTCAAACTTCCTATCAGTTTGATAAAATTCAACGACCAAAAGGACATGCTGAAAAAAGAAAAGAAAATATTTTCAAGCAAAAACTAGAATACAAATTCCAAACAAAGTTCGATGGCAAGCGCTTCACGTATGGACTTGATCCAAAGCGAAAAACAAAATCAGGAATCAGAGCTGCCATCATTCGTGAGAAAGGCGTGAACAGTGATCGCGAAATGGCATATGCTCTTTACTTAGCAGGTTTTGACGTGAAGGATGTGCACATGACCGATCTTGTTTCAGGTCGTGAAGATTTGAGCGAAGTTAACCTTATTGTTTTTGTTGGGGGTTTCTCAAACAGCGATGTACTCGGAGCTGCCAAAGGATGGGCCGGTGCCTTTCTCTACAATCCAAAAGCAAAAGCGGCGCTGGATAATTTTTATAAACGTGATGATACGTTGAGTCTTGGTGTATGCAACGGCTGTCAGTTGATGATGGAACTTGGATTGCTTTATCCGGAGTGGCAAGAGAAGATGCACCATAATGAATCAGGAAAATTTGAATGCACATTCCTTACGATTGATATTCCAGAAAATAATTCAGTAATGCTCTCTAGTTTCGCGGGTGCCCGGTTGGGAGTTTGGTTAGCACACGGTGAAGGACAATTTAAATTGCCCAAAGACTCATCACTGTATAAAGTTGCCGCTACCTTTTCTTATCCCGAATATCCTGGAACTCCTAACGGCTCTGATTTTTCTGTTGCTGCTTTGTCCTCAAAAGACGGAAGACATTTGGCGATCATGCCGCACATTGAGCGAAGTTTATTTCCATGGAACTGGCCTCATTATACCCGTGATAAAATAAAAGATGAAGTTGGACCGTGGATGGAAGTATTTGCCAATGCAAAAAAGTGGGTGGAGGAGACTATTAAAACAAGAAACTGATCTTTGTTGACTCAAGTTTTTTTTGCCTTATTTGCAGTAAATTATAACCAAAAAACAACCTTTATGAATAAGAAAAACATGTATCGATTCCTGTTTTCGGCTTTATTTGTTTGTGCTCTAACACCGGCTTTTTCGCAATTCTCTTTGGGGGCCGATGTTGCTTTTCCAAGCGGAGACTGGTCTGATTATTTTGGGACAGGCTTTGGTGTATCAGGAAGATATGAAGCTGCTATTCAACCTAAGTTGAATTGGACTGCTTCTATCGGTTTTTTGTCTTTTAGTGGTAAGAATTCTAATACGCTTACTGAGACCGTTTGGCCGGTGACTGGTGGTGTTAAATATTATTTTCAAAAAAGTAATGGTGGTGTATACGGAGCCGCTGACATGGGTTTATTTTTTGGCAATAATGGTGCCGGCACAAAGTTTGGGTTTTCCCCAGGTATAGGTTACCGTTTGCAAAAACTGGATTTTGCTTTTAGATATAATTTAGTTACCGATTTAAGTTATTGGGGCTTAAGGGTGGCTTATATTTTCCCTGGCAAATAAAAATTTGAATTAATAATTTGATTTGTACAGAAGGGCAGTCAAGCAGGCGGCTCTTTTTTATTTTAAAAAACCTTTCTAGATTTGATTTTAAACTAACCCCACATTTATGAAAAAATTGTTGTTACCAGTTTGTTTGCTTCTTGCAGGAGTAGTCACGGCAAATGCCCAAGGCATTGCTATTGGAGCCAGAGCCGGTGTGAATTTTGCGAACGAGGCAGTTTCTGGAAGTGGCGTCACCTCACCTGATTCAAGAACCAGTTTTCTTTTGGGAGCATACGCGAAAATTATGTTTAGTGATAAAATGGGCGTTCAGCCTGAACTTTTTTATTCATCACTCGGAGCGAAGAGTGGCTCAGAAGTGTTGAAAACAAACTACCTGAGTTTACCTATTTTTTTTAGATATAATGTTACTGAAAACTTTCATTTTTTAGCTGGCCCACAGTTTAGCATGTTACTTTCTGCAAAGGACGAAGTAGGAGGTTCAAGTACGGATATTAAGGATCAATTAAATAGCATGGACATAGGTATTGTACCTGGCATTGGTGTGGATTTTGGACCGTTCAATGCTGGACTTAGGTATTCAATTGGAGTATCTAATATAGCCAAGGATGCGCCTAGTGGGTATTCTGTTAAGAATAATGTTTTCCAGATTGTAGCAGGCTTTAAATTATTTGGAAAATAAATCTTTGTAGATTTTATGGAAGGCCGTTCAGAAATGAGCGGCCTTTTATATTTCATCGAAAGTCTAGGCCAAATTGTGATACACGTTCTGTACATCATCATCTTCTTCGATAGCTTCAACACACTTGAGCACTTCGTCTTGCTCGGCCTCGCTTAGTTCTTTTGTTGTTGTGGGTATGTATTGAAGTGTGGAACTTTTGGCATCCAATTTTTTGGATTCCAGGAATTTTTGGAAGTGACCAAACTCGGTAAACTTGGTGTACACCGTGATCTCTTCCTCATCTTGTTGAATATCTTCCGCTCCGCCGTCAATCAAATCAAGCTCTAATTCTTCCAAATTGAGTTTAGCGGGATCAAATTTGAAAACACCCCTCCGCTCAAATAAAAAAGCGACTGAGCCCGAGTTACCCATAGTGCCTCCGTTTTTTGAAAAATGTAAACGCACATTGGCAACCGTGCGTGTGGGGTTATCGGTAGCACATTCTACCAAAACAGGAATGCCATGCGGTGCATAACCTTCGTAAATCACTTCCTGAAAATCTTTTTCTTCCTTGGATGAAGCACGTTTGATGGCGGCATCAACTCTGTCTTTAGGCATGTTAATGCCCTTGGCGTTTTGGATAGCCATGCGCAGCCTCGGGTTATTATCGGGGTTGGGACCGGCCTGTTTCACAGCAATAGCAATGTCTTTACCGATGCGCGTGAAGCCTTTGGCCATCTTATCGAAGCGCGCGAACATTTTGTGTTTCCGTTTCTCAAATACTCGTCCCATGAATAGAAATTATTGAGCGGCAAAAATAAGAGAAAGAGTTGAAGGGAGAAAGGGATTCTGGTCACTAGATTCTGGCTGCTGGCAGCAAGAATCCAGTTACAAGTTTCCAGAATCGAGTTACAAGTATTATTTTTGATTTCAACTAAACCAACCTGTTATGTCAAAAGGTCAAGACAAAAAGAAAGAAGAGAAAAAGAAGCCTACCAAAACCATAAAGGAGAAACGCGCCGAGAAAAAAGCCAAGCGCGCTGGTAAAGACTTCTAGCTATGAAATGGCTGGACGTGCTGCAATACGCCAGCAAAGGCAATGAAGTTCCTCCAGGGAGGGTTTTGAAAAGTGACGATGAATGGAAGCAGATTCTGACTCCCGAAGAATTTCAGGTTTGCCGAAAGAAAGGAACAGAGCGAGCATTTAGCGGAGAGTACTGTGAAGCTCACGAGCCGGGTATCTATGCCTGCCGCTGTTGTGGAACCGTACTCTTCGACTCGCGTACGAAATTCGAATCTAAAAGTGGTTGGCCAAGTTTTACCGAACCGGTTGAAGCCAACGTAATCAAATATACCAAAGACGATAGTTACGGCATGACGCGCATTGAGGTAGAATGCAATGTGTGCGATTGCCACCTTGGCCATGTTTTCCCCGATGGTCCTCCACCAACTGGCTTAAGATTTTGTATCAATTCGGCATCTATTAAACTGGTTGGTAAGTAATTATTTGATAACGGGGTTCTTGACTGTAACCTTAATGGTCTTGAACCGTACCCTCTTACGGTGCGTCCAAATTTAAAAACCAAACCCCAGTGCCATGTTAAAAAATTACCTCACCACGGCATTCAGAAATTTTCTCCGCCACAAGTCATTTACACTACTTAACGTCATTGGCCTTTCATTAGGCATGGCGGCAAGCTTGCTGATTTTACAATACGTAAAATACGAGCGCAGCTTTGATACTTTTCATAGCAAAGCCAATGACATTTACCGAATACAATACAATGGATGGCAAAATGGAAAATTAAGATTTGAATGTGCTGCTGCTGTTCCAGCTGTCGGGCCGGCGTTGAAAAACAATTTCCCTGAGGTAAAACAATTCACGCGCCTCTATCCGGTGAGCGGGGTGGTCAGCTATGAAACTCCTAATCATGAATTGATTTCATTTCTTGAAGAGAAAATGCAAATCACGGATCCGGCGGTATTCGAAGTTTTTGATTTTAAGTTACTGACTGGAAATCAACAAACGGCTTTGCAGGGGCCCAACAAGTCAGTTATCTCACAACGGGTAGCTAAAAAATACTTTGGGGATGAAGATCCGATCGGAAAGACGATTACATGGAATGGCAATCAAAAATTTGAAGTGACTGGAGTTTTTGAAAACATTCCTCAGAATTCACACATCAAGTTTGATATTTTATTTTCTTACCAAACTTTAAATAACCAAACTAAAAATAACTCTGAAACGGCATGGGGATGGTATGATTTTAATACCTACGTTTTGTTACAGTCCGGCACTGATGTAAAATCTTTGCAAGCGAAGTGGGACAGCTTTCTTTTGAAAACACGGGGCGAAGACTGGGCAAAGACCAGCAGGCGTCAGGAATTCATTTTGCAACCGTTACTTGGGATTCATTTGTACTCCAATCTCCTTCAGGAGTCTCAACCCGAAGAACGAGGAGATGGCGATTCTGTATATGCGCTAACAATCATCGCGTTGTTTATCCTAATTATTGCCTGGGTGAATTACATTAATCTTGCAACAGCGAAATCATTTGATCGTGCCAATGAAGTGGGCGTGAGAAAAATGATGGGAGCGGAGAAAACACAATTGATCAAGCAATTTTTGTCAGAATCATTTTTGGTGAATTTCTCAGCGGCTCTTCTCGCTATCATTATTGTACGATTAGCTTGGCCTTCATTTTCTTCTCTTTCCGGTCGCGCAATTCCTCTTGATTACTTTGCGCAGAAAGATTTCTGGGTATTAATTGGAATTCTTTTTCTTGTTGGTTCTTTCTTGTCTGGCTTCTATCCTGCGATGGTATTGTCATCGTTCAAGCCAGTGGCCGTTCTTAAAGGAAAAGTGATGCGCACTGCTCAAGGAAGTGTCTTGCGAAAATCATTGGTGGTATTTCAATTTGTTGCATCAGTAGTGCTGATAACTGGCTCCATCATCGTTTATCAGCAACTTAACTTCATGAAAAACCAGAGCCTTGGTGTAGACATCAATCAGACCATTGTATTGAAAGGACCCGGCGTGACGGATTCGCTATACGTTCAAAAAATTGAAAACTTTCGGGCCGATGCGCTACGGATTCCTGGTGTTAAAAGTATGACGGCCTCGACCAACGTTCCTGGTGATGAAATTTTTTGGGCCAGTGGAATAAAGCGACTGGTAGGCGGTCCAGAGAATTCTATTTCTGGTTACACTGTAGGCATTGATCACGATTATATTTCTTCGTTCAATTTAAAAATGGCAGCAGGAAGAAGTTTTGATGTGCAACATCAAAATGAGCGAAAGCACATTATCCTTAATCGTGCGATGGCCGAAGCGCTTGATTTTAAGGATCCAAAAATAGCGCTAGGAGAAAAGGTAATTCAAAACGATACCCTTGAGGTGGTTGGAGTTTTGGAAAATTATCATCAGATGTCGTTGAAAGAAGCAGTTGCTCCTTTAGTGTTTAGATACACACCCAACTTTGCTTCATTTTATGCCTTCAAAATTGAAAGCAATGATTACCAAAGAATTTTAGCTTCGTTGGAAGAGCCATGGAAAACTTATTTTCCAGGAAACCCAATGGATTATTTTTTCCTCGATAAGTTTTTCAATCGTCAATACGAAAGTGACAAACAATTTGGACGAGTGTTCAGCATTTTCACAGGCCTCGCCATTTTCATCGCGTGCTTAGGATTGTTTGGACTGGCTTCATTCATGACCATCCAGAGAACCAAGGAAATTGGAATACGAAAAGCACTAGGCTCTACTTCCACGAAAATTATTTTACTCTTGTCGAAAGGATTTATTCAATTGGTGTTAGTTGCTAATCTTATTGCCTGGCCACTGGCATGGTGGATTATGAATTCATGGTTGCAGTCTTTTCCCTATCATATCGAAATCAATCCAATTTTGTTTATTGTCGCAGGGCTTGGTGTTGTGGCGATTGCATTCCTATCCGTTGGTTTTCAAACATTCAAAGCAGCAAGGGTGAATCCTGCTAATACGCTGAAGTACGAGTAATTTTAGCTTCGCCAGAACTTTTCAAAAGTGCTCTGCATCTTTCTATTGCAGGGCACTTTTTGTTTGAAGGAAAAAAATATTTCTATTTCTTTAGCAAAATATATAATAATCCGTACATTAGTCATGCAAAATATATACAAATGCAAAAGGAATACTTGGGCGAATTCGAGGAACTGGTGCTCACCATGGTTGGCATTTTGCAAGAAGATGCTTACGGCAATGCCATTGTAAATGAAATTAAGGATAGGGTAGGCCGTGCTGTTAACTTGAGTGCAGTTCACGTGACGCTCTACCGGCTTGAAGACAAGGGCTATGTGAAATCAGGAATGGGCGGCGCAACAAATGCACGTGGAGGAAGAAGAAAAAGGATTTTCACGATAACCAATGCCGGATTAGCAGTACTTCGCGCGAAGAAGGAACAACAAGTTGAACTATGGAAGCTTGTTCCTCAACTGAAGATTTCCGGAATATAGTTGTCACCGTGAGACGTTTCTCAAGTAATCTATGGTAATGAATAGAGACGATTCCGTGGAGAGAAGTTTTATCCTTAGGATTTTTCGAAAGATTTGTCCGGGTGAACTTTATGAAGGCATTGAGGGAGATTTGATCGAACAATATGAAAAGGAGTCAAAGGAAATTGGAAAGAAAAAAGCAAGGATTAGGTTTCTCTTTCATGTATTAAAATTTATTCGTCCTGGAATCATTTTACGAAATAAGTTTTCAATTCAACTAATCAATCTTATTATGTTAAGTAGCTACTTTACCATCGCCTGGCGAAATCTTCTGAAGAACAAAGCCTTCTCGGCGATTAACATTACAGGGCTTGCCTTCGGACTCGCAGCATGTCTTTTCATATTTCAGTTTGTAAGTTTTGAGTTGAGCTTTGATACGTTCAATGAAAAACTCGACCGCACCTATAGGGTAACGAACGATCGATTTCAAAACGGAAAACTTATTCAGCACGGTACCATCATGTATCCAACGATTGGTGCCACCATGGCCAAAGATTTTCCTGAGATAGAGGAACACACACGCATTATGCCTGGAGGTGATTTGAATGTGAAGATCGGTGATAAGAATTTCAGAGGTGATCGTTGCCACTTTGCTGATGAAAAATTCTTCTCTGTTTTCAGTTTTAAAATGCTCGCTGGCAACCGACCAACTATGTTAAAATATCCCTACACGGCTGTCCTTACAGAGAAAACTGCAAGCAAATATTTTGAGGCTAGTGATAAAGATTATTCAAAACTCATCGGTAAAACCTTTCTTTGGGGACTTGACCCACGACCTTATGCAGTAGTCGGCATTTGCGAAAACACTCCGATCAATTCTCATCTTCAGTTTGATGCTCTTGTTTCCTACTCTACACTTTATGATGGTGAAGACAAAGATGCAGACATTAGCTGGACATGGTCTGATATGCACCATTACTTGGTGCTAAAACCAGGATCTGATTATAAGCAGTTGGAAAGTAAGTTTCCGGCTTTTAGTGATCGCTATTTTAAAGGAGATAAAGTTTCGGGTAGCGTTGAAAAATTCTATTTGCAACCGATGAAGGATGCTCACCTTTATTCAAATTATGAATATGATATTGCTACCACAGCAAGTGGAAAAGCAGTATGGGCGATGTTGATCGTAGCCGTGTTCATTTTAGTAATTGCTTGGATTAACTATATCAACCTAACGACTTCACGAGCTTTGGATCGTGCAAAAGAAGTTGGCTTACGAAAGGTGATGGGGGCATTTAAGGCTCAGCTTGTCAAGCAATTCATTTTTGAATCGTTACTTATTACGACTATAGCATTTATGGTTGCCTTTCTATTGGTGTTCGTTTTTCAATCATCGTTCAACCAGATTGTTGGCAGCGCGCTTTCGTTGAAAACACTTTTCAACGCGATGAATGTAAATCATTTCCTGATTTTGATTACAATTTTGTTGGGTGGGGCGTTGCTGTCTGGGTTTTATCCTGCATTCATTTTATCCTCCTATCAACCGGTCACTGTGCTTAAAGGAAAATTCACCCGGTCAGTGAAAGGTAATTTCTTACGAAAATCATTAGTGGTGTTTCAATTTACTTCTTCGGCTGCTTTGATTACAGCAACCTTTATTGTGTCGAGCCAAATCGATTTCATGAATAAATCGGATTTGGGATTTAGCAAGAATGATATTATGCTTGTGCATGCCCCCGAGTTGATGCAATGGGACTCCACCTTTGTGCAAAGAGTTGAAAGCTATAAAGATGAATTATCAAAATTACCTGGCGTGGTTAATTCAACTACTTCCTGGAACATTCCTGGCAATCGATTAGGCAGATCATTCGGCATTCGATTGAGTGATCAACCTTCAGATACGCATTATACCATGAGTAATTTGGGAGTTGACTACGGGTTCTTTGATACCTATGGAATCTCCCTTATTGCTGGGAGAAAATTTTTATTCACCGATCACAATGCCGATTGGGAGAAGATTAAAACGGTCATCATCAATAAAAATGCTGTAAACCTATTGGGAATGAAAAATGTTGAAGACGCGGTTGGAAAGGAAGTTGTTTGGGGAAATAGAGGCCGCAAGTACACCGTCGTTGGAGTAGTCAATGATTTTCACCAAGAGTCACTTCATAAACCGATGGAACCTATGATTTTTCGGCCCACCTACAGTACCTACTCCACAACTTCCATCAAAATAAAAACACTGGATAGAGAAAAAACTATTGCAGATATAAAAAATGTTTATGCGAAATTTTTTCCTGGAAACTTATTTGAGTATTCTTTTCTCGATGAACAGTATCAACGACAATATAATGATGAGGCAAGGTTCGAGAAAGTGATTAGTGTTTTTACTGTCCTGGCGATCATCGTTTCCTGTTTGGGACTTATTGGTCTTTCTTCGTACACAGCGACCCAACGCACGAAGGAAATCAGCGTGCGAAAAGTTTTAGGTGCTTCGATGACCAATGTGATTTCAATTTTATCAATAGATTTCGTAAGGTTGGTGGTAATCGCATCGATGCTTTCGTTTCCCATTGCTTATTTCAGTGTTCAAAAGTGGCTACAGGGTTATGCTTACCGTATTACTCCTGGATGGTCGCAATTTGTTTTGCCCGCGCTTGCCATTGTGTTGATTGCTGCAGCTACGGTAAGTTTTCAAGTGATTAAGACAGCAAGAAAAAATCCAGCAGAGACATTGAAGTATGAATAACAAACTGGATTCTTGATTCTGGATACTCACGGCTAGTTACCAGGATCAAGAATCATCGGTGAAATACTAATGAAAAAAGAAGATTCCATTTCTCCTCCGCGCTTCGCTCTTCGTTTTCTAGGGTGGTACTGCCCTTCCAGTTTGGTCGAGGGGATAGGGGGAGATTTACTAGAACAATTTGAAGAAGACCTTAAGCCGTCTGACCGCTCGCAACGGTCAGACGGCTATTTGCTTCGAAAAGCTAGAAGAAAGTTTGTATTTAATGTGTTCAAATTTTTTCGGCCTGGAATTATTTTGAGAAACAAACTCCCAAAAAATTTATTTCGAACTGCTATGCTACGAAATTATTTCAAGATTGCTTTTCGCTCGTTATGGCGCGCAAAAGCTCACTCCTTCATTAATGTATTCGGACTTGGCTTGGGCATTGCCTGCTGCATTCTTATTGCTTTGTTTGTTCACGATGAGCTGACCTTCGACACATTTCATTCCAAAGCCGATCGCATCTACCGTGTTTATTCCCGTGAAGACTGGGGACAAAACCAACAATATTTTAATACCGTAACGCCATTCCCAATGGGCGCGGCACTAAAAGAGAATTGCCGGAGGTAGAGCTACAGGTTCGTTTCAATACTATTAATTCGCAAGTAAAAGTAAGTGAAAGTCAATTCACTGAAACAGTTGCCATCGCCGGGCAGGATTTTTTTAAGATGTTTGACTTTGAAATTTTACGAGGAGAGAAGAATAAAATACTAGGCAGCCCAAGCAACGTTTTGCTTAGCGAACGAATGGCAAAAAAGTATTTTGGTGATGTCGATCCAATTAATAAAAACATTTCATTGCAAGTGGGTGAGACGTTTGATGAGTTCCTGGTGAAAGCAATAACTAGAAATGTGCCTACGAATTCCGGCATTCAGTTTGATATTTTGATTTCAGAGTTGAATTACCCTAAACTTTACAACGAACGCACTCTTTCGGCATGGTTCAATATCATCCCCGAAACTTATGTGCAATTAAAATTGGGAACAGATCCGAAGTCAGTGGAGAAAAAATTCCCAAAGATATTTCGCGCACTTTTAGGTGAGGAGAGTTACAAGCAAAGCAAATACGCACCCGGCCTTCAGCCATTGAAGGACATTCATTTAAATATTGACTATCCAGTTGGAAGCACCAGTAAGCAATCCGAAATATACCTACATCCTGTCCGCCATAGCGTTGCTAATCCTCTTTGTTGCATGCATCAATTTTGTGACTCTATCCGTCGGTCGGTCCATACAACGAGCTAAAGAAGTGGGCATTCGAAAAGTGGTGGGCGCCCTACGAAATCAATTGATCACACAATTCCTTGGTGAAGCAATTATTGTCACATTGATAGCGTTGATCATCGGTGTTGGCCTGTCGTTGTTGAATTTGCCACTTTTCAATGACCTTTCAGGTAAGCAGCTTGCCTTTCAGTTTAATCAATTTACGTTTTTGGTAGTTGCGTCCTTGCTGTTAATTATCGGAATAATTTCAGGAAGCTATCCTGCTTTTGTATTATCGGCATTCAGACCCATTGCTGTGTTAAAGGGCTCTCTTTCTAGTGGAAGTTCAAATCAAAGAGTGAGAAAAATATTAGTCGGGATACAGTTGGCACTTTCCATTTTCCTGATTTCAAGTACGCTGCTGATGCGCAACCAGCTTTCGTATTTGCAAAACAAAGACATGGGCTTTGATAAGGAGCAGTTGGCTGAAATTCAGTTGAATGTACCTCGCACGAGCCGGATGGCTGAACGTGTCAATGCCGGTTTTGAAAAAGCAGAACGGTTCAAAGCTGCGTTATCCAAAATTCCGGATATCCTTGCGGTTTGTGGTACTTCGCACGATTTTGGTAATGGCAGTTGGGTTGGCCTTGGTTATAAGGACGACAAAAATGTTTACTGTACATTCCAAATGAATGTAGTTGATGATGAATATATTCCAACACTAAAGATAAAATTGGCTTACGGAAGAAATTTTTCTGATTCAAATCCGTCAGACAAGAGACGTTCGGTGATAATCAACGAAGCTTTTGCGAAGGAATACGGCTGGGCCGATGCAATCGGAAAGAAAATACCCGGTAAGGACTTCCCTGATCACGAAATCATCGGCGTGGTTAAGGACTTTAATTTTGCATCGCTCTATACAAAGGTGCAACCGCTGGCAATGGTTGAAGATGCTTCCATCATTTTGACTGGAATTGAAAATGTCAATGTAGATAACTCTCCATTTACCAAGCTAATGATACGGTTGAAGCCAGGCAATATGGCTTTGGTAACAGAACAGATCAAAAAGGTTTGGAATGAAATCACGGGTGACGAAGAGTTTTCATTAACATTTGTCGATCAAGCGATGGCTCGGCAATATCGCAACGATCAAAACTTGGGCAAGATGGTGAGCATTGCCTCTTTGCTATCGATACTCATCGGAAGTCTTGGGCTCTATGCATTGGCTTCTCTCGCTATGCAAAACAGAACAAAAGAAATAAGCATACGAAAAGTAATGGGTGCCAGCGAACAATCATTATTGATGTTGCTCTCGAAAGAATATGTTTTTCTGATTGCGGTTTGCCTTGTGATATCCATCCCGGTTACCTGGTATCTCATGAAGAATTGGCTCTCTACTTTTGAATATAGAGTTGGAATTTCTTTGGAGGTATTTGTTTTGGCTGGAGGTATTTCGCTACTCATTGCATTGGCTACGATCAGTTTTCAAACCTTAAGGACAGTATGGACCAATCCCGTTAAGAGCTTTAAGTACGAATGAAAACTTGATGCTGGATTGCTGGATTTAACGAGGATTTCTCAGTGTCAAGAACCTAGTATTCAGAATCAGAAAGAATTACTTTTATTAGGGGGTTTATTCAAAAAAATAGGATTTCGATTCTGTACTTTTGATTTAACGATAGATAAAAATGAAACAGCTGATTGCAATTGCTTTTTGTTTATGCTTTCATAACGGTTTTTCACAAAAACCAGTTTTTATAATCCTGGATACCGACATTGCCCCTGATTACGATGACGTGGGTGCCATGGCAGTGCTTCATTCCTTGGCTGATCGAGGTGAAGCAAAAATACTAGCTACCGTTTCATGTAACGTATTTGAAACCACGGCACCGACCTTAAGTGTCTTGAACACCTATTTTAAAAGATCGGAAATTCCAATTGGGGTAACCCAATCGGATAAACCAAATAAAGATTGTAAACAAAAATGGGCTGAAGCTATTGTTGAAAAATATCCTCATTCTATGACGAAGAATGAAGATGTCTGGGAAGCTGTTCAGCTTTACAGAAGAATCTTATCCGTGCAACCTAATGAGAGTGTCACGATTGTCTCCATTGGTTTTTTTACCAACCTGGCCATGTTGCTGAACTCTAAACCGGATAGATTTTCGCCCTTAAGTGGAAAGGACCTTATTACAAAAAAGGTAAAGCAATTGGTCTCAATGGCAGCGGGCACGGGAAGCGATGGAAATGGTTTTCGCGAATTCAATGTGCTTGTGGATGCTTCGTCTTCCCAAAAAGTCTTCAACGAATGGCCAACTCCAATGCTGTTAAGCGGATTTGAGATAGGTCACAAAATCCTGACCGGTAAAAGATTGATTGCCGATTCTTCCATTCATCATAGTCCCGTTAAGGATGCGTTTAAAATCGCACTCGCTGCCGACAAAAATACGGAGGGACGCCATAGTTGGGATCAAACTGCAGTGCTCGTAGCCGTGCGTGGTGCTGATCCTTATTTTGATATTCGAAAAATAAATTTTGAAATCAAAGATGACGGAACAAGTGCTGTCATTCCAGGTGACCGGTTTTCTTATCTCGTTGAAAAGATGCCAGCCAATGAAGTGGCAAAAGTGATTGAAGATTTGATGATGAGGTGAAAACCGATTCTCGTCGCTGGATTCTGGTTCCATCCAGTATCCAGGTTCCTGTATCATTTCTCTACCCAAGTCTTTCTTAAAAATCGAATCCAGTTTTGGCTTGTGATATTTTCGATGTCTTCTTTTTTATATCCACGATTAGAAAGAAGAGTTGGTATTCTCTGAAGATCAGCAATCGTTTCAATGTCTGTCGGGCATTGCTCTTTCCCGAATGCACCATCAAGATCAGAACCGATTCCAACATGAAGTGTGTTTCCCGCCAATTGACAAATATGATCCATGTGGTCAATCAATTTTTCCAACGAGCAATTCATCGATTGTGGTGTTGAAACCCCGCGTATCCAGTTAGGCAAGAGCATCCACGCATCCATCACACCACCAATCACGGCACCGCGTTGAATCAACTCTTTGAGTTGTTCATCACTAAACTGGCGATGGTGAGGCACTATTGAACGACAATTATTATGACTCGCCCAAACAGCCCCGTTAAAATTTTTGAGCGCTTCCCAAAAACTATCATCGCATAAGTGAGTGGCATCAAGAATAATATTGAGTCGTTCCATCTCTTTCAATAGTTCCCGACCAGATTTACCAATTCCACCTGTGGCATCAGTGCCCTGCGCATATCTTCCTGGACCGTAGTGTGCTGGACCAATTGCACGAAGCCCATTTTGGCATGCACTTTCTAAGTGTTTGAGTGTGACAATGGAATCAGCGCCTTCAAGGCTAAGGATGTAACCAATTGGTAATCTAGATTTGCTTTCACTTGAGTTCCATTGTTGGAGATGATTGTCGAGCGTAGTCAAATTATAAATGTTCACGAGCTCGTTTCGTTCTTCCATCTCTTTATACCAGGCTAATTGCGCTTGCGTTTGTGCCCATGCCTGTTCAGGCGAATGCCAACCTGGTAACGGATTTTGCGGCGAGACATACCGCGCAATTTGTGTTGCAACCACCAGCCCGATATTTCCTTTTCGCAGTTCTTCAAAATTCACAACACCATTTCCGCGATCAGGTTTGTCGGTCATCCCTTTTTCACGCTGACGAATTTCTTCGATGGGTCGTGTTAAGTCGCGATTCCATTCCATCGCATTCATGCTCAGATCAAGATGGGCATCAACAATCAACATAAGAAATCAAATTTTTATCTTTCGATTTCGGGCCAGCGTCGTCCAGCGATCGGTCGCTTGATGGTTTTTGATTACCACCGCACTATCATAGAGCGCTACCGTTGGGCAAACATGAAAAGGCACTCCATAAAGTACGTCACCAACGTTAAACTTATTCTCACCATTTACTTTTAACACCATATGTTCCTCGCTATGACCGGTCGGTGTGAGGTTGGATGCATTCAAAAAGAAAACTCGTTTATCTAAAGGGTTTTCTGATGCAATGGATTTATGCCCAAGGTCAATGCAAATCAAATCTTCACTTGGCTTGGAAATAACTCTTGTTACAACCAAAGCCGCAAATTCAAAAGGCTGCTCTTTGAACGTGTCATGATAGCCGTTGTCCCAATAAATAAATGTGCCAGGACTGCACACAACATTTTTTCTTTTTGCATGAATGGGAAACGTGGTGGTGCCTCCAACAACAACGATGGACTCAGAAAAGCCTGCCTTCACCAAGTTTTGTTGCATGGTAGTAACGGGAACAAATCCCTCATTACATTTTTTGGTTCGGACTTCAAAATCAGCATCTCTCAAATGACCGTCATAGGCATGAAGTCCAACTGAAATTATCCCTTCCAACGATTGACATTTTTTATAAAGTGCTTCTGCATCTGGTCCGGGTTTTATGCCCGTGCGATTCATACCAATATTCAGATCAATATAAACTCGAAGCTGGTAGTATATTTTTTTGAAAATGTTATTTAAGTGATCGGCGGTTTCAACATTATCAACAAGACAAGAAAAAGTAGTCTTTGGAAATAGCTTCACCAACTGAGCGAGCCGTTCTGCCTTCGGACCAACAGGTTGATAGGCGAGCAAGACATCTGGCGCATGAGCTTCGCCTAGCATTTCGGCTTCTGCAATAGTAGCGCACTTGAATTGAGTAAACCCTGACTGTAATAAAAGTTTTGTTACCTCCGCAGACTTATGCGTTTTCACATGCGGCCTTAACCGCTGCAAATCCGGCAGCATGGATTTTAGTATCTCGATATTATTTTGAACACGGTCAGGGAAGACCACGAGTGATGGCGAATCTACCTCATTGATATTGGAAATAGTAAACCAGTTTTCTGGACTCATAGTTGTAATTCAAATAGTGCTTCAATTTCTACAGGAATATTATCAGGAAGCGAACCCATGCCTACCGCACTTCGAACGCCTACACCATTTTCAGTGCCCCAAACTTCTGCAAACAATTCGCTGCAGCCATTGATCACAAAAGGGTGACGCTTAAAATCAGGAACAGCGTTCACCATGCCTAATACTTTGATCACACGTTTTATTTTATTGAAACTTCCGAGATTACTTTTTAGTGTAGCAAGCATGGCGAGACCAACCTGGCGTGCGGCTAATTTTGCTTCATCAGCATTCAAATCAACTCCTACTTTTCCAATAATTAGTCCACCATCATCTTTTACAGTTCCATGTCCTGAAAGGAAAACATGATTGCCATCAATTAAAAAAGGCTTATAAACACCAAGTGGCTTTGGTGCTGGCGGCAGGGTTAATCCAAGTTTTTCAAATCTTTGATCTGGTGTCATAAGTATAATAATTTCACATTTAAATGAATGCTTCTAAAATAAAAACTCCAATCAATCCGCAGATCGAAATGATAGTTTCCATCATCGACCAGGTGAGAAATGTTTCTTTCAAGCTTAGATTAAAATATTCTTTATAAAGCCAAAAGCCGGAGTCGTTAACATGCGAGAACATCAGGCTACCAGCACCAACAGCAAGCACCATCAGATTAGGATTGGCATTGCTGGTGGCAAGCGCAGGAGCAATGATGCCTGCGGCAGTCAACCCGGCCACCGTTGCCGATCCGATACTTACTCGAACGACAGCGGCTATCAGCCAACCAAGTAGCAACGGATTGATGTTAAGATAATTCATGGAGCTTCCTATTTCAGCACCTACACCACTTTCAATCAATATTTCTTTTAATGCGCCACCGCCCGCCACAATTAATAGAATCAACGTGACGTCTTTTATCGCCTCTTGATAGCCGCTCATAATTTTTGTAATGCTCATTTTCCTTCCGACCCCCAGAGTGATGGTAGCAACTGCCAACGAGAGCAGCATCACGATATCAGGATCACTAATAAAAGAAAATAGATTCTTTAAAGTCCCTTCTTCCGGAAGAAAAGGTTCGCAAATTACTGAAGTAGCTAACAACAAAACAGGCAATAGTGCTGAGACAATCGAGTTGAACAAGCTGGGTAATTGATCTTCCGGTAATGAAGTCGGTTTGAAAGTTTCTAACGGTTGTGATTTTATGCCCCGTAACGTTGAAGCAAATACTGGTCCTGCCAAAATCACCGTAGGAATTGCTATAGCTGTTCCGTACAGTAAAGTTTTTCCTAAGTCAGCATGAAACTGGCCAACGAGTGCAGTGGGTGATGGGTGAGGTGGAAGGAAACCATGTGTTACTGAAAGAGAGGCCAGCAAAGGAATACCGAGGAAAACTACAGGCATTTTATTTTGGTAAGCCACCGCAAAAACCAGTGGGACAGCTAATACAAAACCGACATTATAAAAGAGCGGGATGCCAATAATAAAACCGGTTGCCATCAGGGCCAATTGTAGGTGGCGTGCCCCAAAAAGTTTCATCAGACCTATTGTAATTTGTTGGGCAGCACCACTATCGGCCACCAACTTTCCAAGCATAACGCCTGAAGCGATAATAATTAAAAGTGAGCCAAGAAGGCTACCGATACCTTTTCGAATGGCGACAATAATTGTGTTGAGTTCCATGCCCAGTAAAACGCCGGCGACAATGGATACGATCAGGAAAGCAAGGAAGGCATTTACTTTTAATTTGGTGATTAGCACCACAAGGAAAGCGATGCAAAATAAAACGATCAGTAGATGCACAGGTTATTGCGTATGGGGTGAAGGTAATCAATGATTACTCTTCTCAAATACCCGATCGTAAAATTTTTATCTGGTTGCGCTCACCATTGGGTGAAATAGGAAAACTATTTCTTTCCTATCGGAATCATAAATCCGCCTTCCCAGGTCCATTGCAAAGAGTAGAAGTGATGCTTGGCATTGCCAAGATGTTCATAGCCTAACTTGGTATTGGTATAATTGGCAAAAGCACCTTGCATATCGGTCTGAATAAATAAATACTTAAGAAATGAAAACCGTATGCCTAAGCTTGTAGCCGCCACCCATCCATGGTAATGAAAGTAGCCTGGATCATAGTCTTTGAGAATGGTATCAATCGTATAGGAGATAAGGGGGCCGGCACCAACTTTTGCGATGGCATAAATCTGAATATCCTTATGGATAAAAATATTTTGTCTTTTTACTAAGCTTGCGATTAGGTAATTATTTCCGTTGGTGTGTTGTAAATGGAGTGTGTCAGGATCAAGAGGATAGACCCTATCGATTGGAGTTCCGTGAATTTGCCCCTTCATGTGTATCGTTTGCCAATCGGTGACTACATATTTTAAATGATTCCAACCTAGTTCAATACCGAGGTTATGCTTGTCATTAAAAAAATAACCCGCCGTCATATCATATTGAGGTATGGTAAGCCTATCCACATGCCAATAGTCTTGCATATCTGGCTTATCGTGCGCCTTGGCATCATACAACATGAAATCATAGCTCTTGCTTGGGTCAGCGTCATGACGATAAACGTGGATATCACTTTTGGAATACCAATCACGGTTATACCCCCATGAAAAGTAGAACTCACCAACTTTTTTTGGTTTTTGTTCTTTTGAATCTTGTGCTACAGAAAGTCCAATCAACCCGGGAAAAGACACTGTAAGAAGGAGCAGAACACGCAAAATCAAAGCTGAATGGATAAAATCAAGTTGCAAAACTAAAGAATTGTTTAATCAGAACAATCCTTGAAAGAAAAATTCATTTCAGGTTGTTATTTCATATAGTAATATCACTTTGTCAATGCTAGCTGCCGCAACGATAAAAAATGTAATCCGTACGCTAGCGGAACCAACAACCCAGGAAGCCAACTCACAGGAAATTGTGTTACAATCGTATTCGCCGGCCCATTCATAAAAATCCGTTGTGGAGTTGGCATTGACAAAATGGCAACAGTTAGGATGTTTACAAGCAACCCGAGGCATGCAAGATTCCAGATTACCAAACCTGTTTTAGAAATCTTTTTTTTTGTGATTAAGAAAGCAATTATCGGAGCGCTGATGCCACTAAGCACATCCCAATTTCTCCCTTCAAATGTCATTTGAACAGGTGCCTGGTTTTCAAGGTACAAGGCCCAAAGTAATAACTCAACAAAAAATCGAAATGACTGAAGCCTGATTATTTTTCCGGCTGGCATATGTAAAAGGATTTCTTTGCCTGATGTGGAAAATGCGAATGCAAGAATTGTAATCATTGGAATTGCCAATATCGGCAGCATGTTCAAAGGGAAAATTGCAAAGTTGCCCATTCGCCCGCTCATTGATTGAATACTTACAAACAATGTCCAGACAATTAGTCCAGCCAAAAATAGTGAAGTGTATTTGGTTTTTCTTGAGGAAGGCCATTCTGTGAGGTTGATTGCTTTTCTGATTTCCAGAAACAACGCAGCAAAGGTTCCGAATGTCAAGAGGATAAACCCTGCGGGGATCAATGAATGTTGCATAGCTAAATGATTTACGTGCTTATGTACGGCAGAATAGAAACGGCGGTGATAACAAAAATTGCTAAAAGCGATTTATGCCTCTGCGAACTTGGTAGGATAAACCCCAAAATGGTTTTTGAAAAGCCTGCTGAAGGAGCTGGTATTAGCAAAGCCTACTTTTTCCGAGATTTCCTTTACACCGAAGTTTGACGACTGTAAATAGCTCACGGCTTTTTCCAAACGAAGTCGCGTGATAAACTGGTGAGGTGATTCACTAAAATATTCTTTGAAGAGCCTAATGAAATGAAACTTCGAAAGGCAACTGATTTGTGAAAGATCTTCCAAGGACAGATTCTTATCGAAGTGAGAATAAATTAAATCCGTGGCTAAGTGAAGCCTTCTAATGATTTCTTCTCGTGTTGTTGATTTAATTGCTTGTAAGCTTGCTGAATTTTTTATTGACTTTATTTTCTCATCAAGCAGAAGAAAAATCAATTCACCCAGCAATTCTTGTTCGCTCATTTCATCTTCAAGGGTCGACAGTTTATGGATGATCGAATTGAAATTGTCATTTCTCCAATGAACGCGATTATCTAATTCGGGAGAAATTGAAATATCGAATGGATAATCGAGGAGAAAAGTATTGGAATGTGCAGCATCATACCAGATTTCGCTGCCAGTCTTTTCGCCTATATGGATATTAAATGTTTCGGCCTCGTTTGGAATAGACAATGTGTATTCCTGGTTTGGATTACTAATGAAAAAGGTATTCTCATTGACGAGTGATTGCTTGCCGCGAACAGCAACGGAACTATTTCCTTGAAGAGTTGTGAAAATGGAAAGCGGTCCTGAAATATTTTCGCGAAGAACTTTTTTTGCTTTTGTATTTAAGATTACGGTTGGCCAGCCCGGATGCTCCAGCTTTCTTCCATCCCAGGTCTTTTGATTTTCAAACTTGGTTTGAATTTGGATTTTCAGCCAGTGAATATCTGGGAATTCGTGCAGCAGCATGACCGTATTACGGAGATAATATTCTAAAGTTATACCGTTAAAAAGCAAAATGCCAATGGAGGTAATCCACTGGCATTTAATTAGAAATATTTTTGATCAGGCTACCTGCGCTTGCAATTTGCTTGCTAACACTGACTTCGGTACTGCACCAACTTGTTTATCTACAATCTGGCCGTTTTTAAAAACGAGCAGGGTAGGGATTGAGCGCACACCGTAGCGGGCAGTTATCTCCGGATTTTCATCCACGTTGAGTTTCGCGACTACGGCTTTGCCTTCATAATCGCCGGCTAGTTCTTCCACAACAGGTCCGATCATTTTACAAGGACCACACCATTCCGCCCAAAAGTCAACTAAAACAGGTTTTTCACCTTTTATTGCTTCATCAAAATTCGCATCGGTAAGTTCTTTTGTTTTGCCCATGGCTATAGAGTTTAAATATGTTTTTATTTTGCTACAAGATCAACACAAATATAGAAGAAAATAGTTCCGCTGATGGGGCTATAGATGGAGATTAATAAAACAGTCAGCTTAGAGACAATTGAGAACTCTTCAAGCGGTCTTTATAAATAAGAGAGCCACCATTTTTCTTTATGACTTGTCTTATACCTATCGTACCATAAACATGCCGGATACAGCAATAGCACAACGCCAATCCAAACGATATAAACAACACCAAGATTAAACCCATAACCCCTCAGGTTAACTGAATCGGTTACCCAGGTGGAGAAAGTCATATCTGAAGCGCTGTATCCTGTAGCAACGGCCGCGATCAACGCAAGGATATGAATGAAGTAAATGTGAACGATGTAAAAGAACATAGGCACTCGCCCTAAGGCAATGATGTATTGTGAAAATTTGCCGATCATTTTTTCTGATATAGCCAGGAATATTATGGCAGGCCCCAACGTGATCAACACATAGAGCAACGATGGGGGATACTTGGTAACATTCATAAAAGATAGAAAAGTGAAAACAGGACTAGACTGAGCACTCCAAAGGGAAGGATCTCCATAGATGTTGATGAAACGTAATACCACAAAAAATAAAATCAATCCTGATCCTAGTTGCAGCAATATTTTCTTACGCTTCTGTGCATCAAATGAAGGTTTATATAAAGTACCAAAACAATAACCTAAAAGCATAATGCCAGTCCATGGTAAAATAGGATAGCCAGTAAAGAACTTGAAATATCCAAGTTGAAACACACTAGGCACATGCAGCACTGCCCACATATTTGCTGCAGTAGTATTGCCTGTTATGTGAATTGGATCGAGTAGATTATGCCCAGCTACTAGAAGCAACCCGAAAGCGAATATCATTTTAAAAGGAAGGTGAATAGCTGCTGCCAGTATGATCATCCCAATGGCGAGTCCCCATATAACGGTAAGTGCGATGAAAGAGAAATGCACGTTGAAAAACCATGAAAAATTAATAACGGTAAACTCCAGCACGATCAGCCATAGACCTCTTTTGAAGAGGAACGAAGAAAGTTCATTTTTACCTTTTCTGCTGCCCACCAAAAATGCAGAAGTGCCTGCCAGGAAGACAAACACAGGAGCGCAGAAGTGCGTAATCCACCGTGTAAAGAACAGCAGTACACTAGTCTTGGTGAGATCGGTTGGATTGAAGAGGTAAGCATCCGCATGAAAATAATCGCGAACGTGATCAAGGGCCATAATGATCATGACTACTCCGCGTAGCAGATCAATGGACTCGATTCGGATGGATTTTACTTTGCCGGTTACAAAAGTTGTTGAGGGTATTACAGTCATATCATTAAAGAGGCTAAGGACAAAACTCTGGGAAATCCATTTCTTTAGGAAATGCAGTTTTACTTATTTTGATCAGATCAATTGAAAAAAAGTAACGCACTATTTACAATACAAGTTTCAGGTAGCCTTAAGTTTTTTTTGATCGGCTAATTAATTGGGAAATAAAAAGGTGACCGTTACCGGATCACCTTTTCAATATTAACTCCAGGCGTCAGACACCTTTGAGGTGCCAAGACGCCTAATGAATATCAAGCCAAATCAAATCGATCAAGGTTCATCACCTTGTTCCATGCTGCAACAAAGTCATGCACGAATTTTTCTTGAGAGTCGGCACTTCCATAAACTTCAGCAAGGGCTCTGAGCTCAGAGTTAGAGCCGAAGATGAGGTCAGCACGCGTTGCCGTCCACTTCACTTCACCGGTTTTACGATCACGACCTTCAAATACATTTTGAGCATCTGAAGTCGCTTTCCAGGTTGTGTTGAAATCAAGTAGGTTCACAAAGAAATCATTGGTGAGCGCTTCAGCACGCTTCGTAAACACTCCGTGCTTCGACTGATCAAAGTTCGTATTTAGCACGCGCATGCCTCCAACGAGAGCCGTCATCTCCGGTGCAGTGAGGGTAAGCAGCTGCGCTTTGTCGACCAGCATTTCCTCGGCTGTTGTTGCGTGCTTAGGTTTAAAGTAATTACGGAACCCGTCAGCCTCTGGCTCAAGAACAGCAAATGATTCCACATCAGTCTGCTCTTGTGTAGCATCAGCTCTTCCCGGTGTAAAAGGAACTTTTACATCTTGGCCAGTACTCTTTGCTGCTTTCTCTACACCTGCACATCCGGCTAACACGATTAAGTCAGCTAATGAAACTTGCTTACCTCCGGTGTTAAACTCTTTTTGAATTTCCTCCAACGTCTTCAATACTTTTGCTAGTTGAGTAGGATTGTTTACTTCCCAATCCTTTTGAGGAGCAAGACGAATGCGTGCACCGTTGGCACCACCACGCTTATCAGATCCACGGAATGTTGATGCCGAGGCCCAAGCGGTTGATACTAGTTGTGAGGCAGTAAGTCCTGAGGCAAGTATTTTAGACTTCAATGTAGCGATGTCTTTATCGTCAATTAGTTTATGTGTAACAGCGGGGATAGGATCTTGCCAGATAAGTGTTTCCTTAGGCACTTCCGGACCGAGGTAGCGAGTAATTGGCCCCATGTCGCGATGTGTCAACTTGAACCACGCGCGGGCAAATGCATCTGCGAATTTATCTGGATTCTCAAAGAAGTGTCTTGATATTTTCTCGTAGATCGGATCAACTCTCAAGGAGAGGTCAGTCGTAAGCATTGTTGGGGCGTGACGTTTTGATTTATCATGCGCATCGGGTACGGTACCAGCACCTGCACCAGCTTTCGGTTTCCATTGAAATGCACCTGCCGGGCTCTTGGCCAACTCCCATTCAAAGCCAAAAAGATTTTCAAAGAAGTTATTGCTCCACTTTGTTGGCGTAGTGGTCCATGCTCCTTCAAGTCCACTTGTAATTGTATCATCTCCTTTGCCACTGCCGAATGAATTTTTCCAACCAAGTCCTTGTTCTTCTATGCTCGCAGCTGCGGGTTCGCGCCCAACATACTTGTCTGCATCGGCAGCACCATGCGTTTTTCCGAAGCTGTGTCCGCCAGCAATAAGTGCAACTGTTTCTTCATCATTCATTGCCATACGACCAAACGTTTCGCGAATGTCCTTGGCTGCCGCAACCGGATCAGGATTTCCGTTAGGTCCTTGCGGGTTCACGTAGATCAAACCCATCTGAACAGCACCCAAAGGATTTTCCAATTCGCGGTCACCGGTATAACGTTTGTCTCCAAGCCATGTTGTTTCTGAACCCCAATAGACATCCTCCTGCGGTTCCCAAACATCTTCACGTCCGCCCGCAAAACCGAAGGTCTTGAAGCCCATCGATTCAAGTGCGCAGTTACCAGCGAGGACGATCAGGTCGGCCCATGAAATTTTCTTTCCGTATTTCTGTTTGATCGGCCAAAGCAGCAAGCGTGCCTTATCGAGATTCGCGTTGTCAGGCCAGCTGTTGAGTGGTGCGAAGCGCTGTTGTCCCGCACCGGCGCCACCACGACCATCAGAGATGCGGTACGTTCCTGCCGAGTGCCAAGCCATCCGAATAAATAGAGGTCCATAGTGTCCGTAATCTGCTGGCCACCAGTCTTGTGAAGTAGTCATCAGTGTGAAGATTTCTTTCTTCACCGCATTGAGATCGAGTGACTTGAATTCTTTTGTATAGTTGAATTTCTCATCCATCGGGTTGGAGAGGGAAGAGTGTTGACGAAGAATATTCAATTTCAACAGATTCGGCCACCAGTCGCGGTTTTGTGTGCCACCACCCGCGCTTTGTTTGAGAGCGCCACCATGAAAAGGGCATTTAGCCTCACCGTTCGTGGCGTGTGATGATGCGCTCGGATATGTTTTAGTTTCCATTTTTAAGTGATTGTAAATTGTTAGTAATGATTTGTTAATGATAGACTCAATTGGTTTCTTACTCAATGACTGATGTCATGCTTTTTTAAAACTGATGTCAAGATTACCAGGATTCGGTTGATAAATCAAATTGATTATCTTTATAAAGATATAGTCAAAATCTATGACTTTAACTCAATTGGAATACATTATTGCCCTGGATTCACACCGGCATTTTGTATTGGCTTCAGAAAAATGTTTTGTCACACAGCCTACCCTCAGCATGCAGGTTCAAAAATTGGAAGAAGAACTAGGCGTCAAGATTTTCGATCGAACCAAACAACCGGTAATCCCTACTGAGATTGGAGCCAGCATTATTGCCCAGGCCAGAATCATTTTGCGCGAATCTAAAATGATTCAACAACTTATTAACGACCAAAAAGATATCATGACGGGCGAGTTGCGCATTGGAATAATTCCTACACTGGCTCCTTATCTGTTGCCTCCTCTCTTTAAACATATGCATGAAAAATATCCGCAGCTCAACCTGAACGTTAAGGAGACCATCACAGAAGAAGTAATTCATGAATTAAAAAATAACCGACTGGATTGCGGATTGGTGGTAACTCCGCTTAAAGATTCGTCGATTAAAGAAGATGTACTCTTTTATGAAGAACTGTTTGTGTACGTGTCTAAGAAGAATTCACTCTACAACAAAAAATATGTGTTAGCGACAGAGATTGATCCGGATCAACTATGGTTGCTGGAAGAAGGACATTGTTTTCGTTCTCAGATTTTGAACCTATGTGAACTAAGAAAGAGTTCCGATTTTCATTTTAAATACGAAACCGGAAATATCGAAACCCTGAAGCGCATGGTAGACAAGAGCGATGGCATCACCATTTTACCTGAACTGGCTGTGATGGAATTTACCAAGCCACAACTAAAATTAGTGAAGCGATTAAAAGAGCCAAGTCCTGCGAGAGAGGTAAGCCTGGTGACGCACCGTGATCACATCAAAACTAAACTGCTCAAGACCTTAAAAGAAGAGATTCTCAATATCGTACCTAAACAGATGCAGAAGTTGCAGAATAAAAAAGTAGTGGAGATTACATACTGAGACTTGTCACAGATCAACAGAGGAAACTTCATAACTAGTCTTCGATTTAAAGTGAAACACCTAGCGCGCTGGATTGGCCGAAAAGCGGGCGTGAGTTGGAGTGAGTGAGGGAGCATTTTTCGGCCTTGACTTTTTGGGTACTTTTTGTGTCAAGACAAAAAGTACGAAAGAGAAAAGACCGCAGTATTTGGCCACTGTAGGACTCTTTTGCTTGATACTAAAATCATTTCATCATCAAAGTTCTTGTTCTTTTTTGTCTTGATACAAAAAAGAACGAAAAAAGATCAAGCACGAACACTGCCCCTCTACCCACTGCTAACCGCCTTGCAACCGCACATGCCCGAGTGGGCCGCGCTGTTCGTGCACGCCCACGCGCGGAGTGGAGTAAACGAAGAGTGAATTAAATCCATTATATTTTTTCGCAGAAATACCTTGCTCACGGTATGGTGTTCATCAACGATCCCTTGTGTTTGTCAGTAAAAGAAAATCAACAAAGGCGAACAAGAATGTTGGTCAGCGACCAAACATTCACAAAGGAAGAAACCGAAATGCGAAAGCTTTTCAAAATTCTATTTACTCTCTTTGGTTTCTTCGCGTTGAAACCTGAAAAATAATTGTGAAACGGGGATGAGCAGTAAGGCAGCGATGGCAAAAGTGATGAAGGCCATTCGAAGGTGAAAGGCTTGAGCCAGGTAGCCAATCAGTGCGGGGCCAATCAACATGCCGGCAATGCTGTAAGTGGCAATAATAGAAATGGCTACTCCGGGAGAATATTTCTTTGAGTGTCCTGCCAACGAAAACACCATTGGCACAACGGCAGCAGTACCCAATCCTGTCAGGCAAAAGCCCAACATGCAAAACCAAAAGGTGGGAAACAGGATGGCTAATGAAATACCAATAAACATTAAAAGAGCGCTGAAGATAAAAGTTTTACTCATGCCCATATTTTCAATGAGCCAATCGGACGCAAACCGGGACGATGCCATAAAAATCATGAAGGAGAAATATCCAAGCGTGAACAATTTTTCGTTCACTACTTCTTTAAAATAAACACCGCTCCAGTCGAACATCCCTCCCTCGAGCAATGAGGCCAGGAAAATGAGCAGCCCTAAATAAACGATATAAGGATCGGGCTTTGTCAGATTAAGTTTATTCCCTGAGGTTGATCGGTCGTTTTGCATCAAGTGAGGGTAGCAAAAAATAGCAATGATCACCGCAACGAACGCGACACTGGCAAAATGAATACTGATGGGAATATCAAAGCCAACGAATAAAGTAGAGAGGCCCACACCTACAATTCCGCCTGTACTCCAAAGGCCATGAAAGGACCCATTGATGTTGCGACCGAATTTTTTTTGTAAGGCGATGGACTGTGTGTTGACGGAAATATTCATGATCCGCAGACTAAAGGAAAAAAGACAAACGATTATGGCTAAAAGAAATGTTGTGCTCGCCAGGCCAATCAGCAAAAGAAAAAAACTGATGGACGTTAATGCAATCATGATGGGTACACGACTGTCGAACCTCGAAACCAGCCAACCTGAAATGGGCAGACCCAGCAGAGAACTAATCGGCATGAGCAGTAGGAGAGTACCTAATTCGGCATTGTTGTATTGAAAACTGGTTTTGATGGTTGGGATGCGCGAGGCCCACGTGGAGAAACAAATGCCCGAAAGAAAGAAAAAGACGCTAAGGAATATCCGTTGTTTTACTTTTTGATCCATACACTTGCCGATGGCAAGAAAAAATTTATGTAAGGTAACGAAGTTTGAGCTTGGCTGACCTCCACAAGGAGAAAACCTGACAGCGAAGCGTACCCGAACCGTATCCGAAGGATACCCGAAGGATGAGCATGACAGGCCAGGCTTAGTATGACCTGCCAAAATTTCAGCCACTTTTAATTCTCAATCACCTGGCTTTTATTTGGATGAGGTAATGCCGCTTTTCCCCGGTCAGTATATTTCACATTGGTGGCGATGAATGTTTCAAGAGTAATTGGAAAAATGTCAGTATTGCCAGAAGCGTGTTAAAACAGAAAAACTAAAAGATGAAAATGAACTGCAGAGTTATTTCATTCAACGAATTGAAAAATACATCAACGCGAAAGGGAAACGTATTATCGGGTGGGATGAAATTTTGGAAGGAGGACTTGCACCGAATGCTACAGTGATGAGTTGGCGAGGAGAAGAAGGTGGCATTGCTGCGGCACAACAAAATCATGACGTGATCATGACACCCTCCAAGTGGTTGTATCTGGACTACCGGCAAGACACTGCCAAGTCAGAACCGCTGGCGGTAAAAGTATTGGTAGATGTTCCTAAAGTTTATTCTTACGAGCCCGTTCCTACACAATTAAAAATAGAGGAGGCAAAATACGTTATAGGTGTGCAGGCAAACGTGTGGACCGAATACATGAAGACTGGCGATCAGGTGGAATACATGGTTTATCCGCGCGCGATAGCGCTCGCCGAAGTAGCCTGGTCGGCAAAAGAAAAAAGAAACTACAATGATTTTCTAAAGCGACTACAAGCAAACCGAATTCTTCTGGATGACTGGAAAGTAAATTACGCCAAGCATGTTTTTAAATAGTTGGCGGCCCCCTGCCGAGGCGTCAGGGCCGGGCTGTCGCTGCTCGCCATCAATCGCACTTGCCACTTCGGGCTCAAACATTCCGCTCCATCCCTAGCCGTAGACATCCTTCCAATGAATTTTACTATATTTCATAATAACTAAAAATATTTTGGTGTCAAGATGGAATTACTGAGGTTCAATAGAATGAAATGAAAATTTATGGATAAAATAGACTTGCCATTTGGACAAAGATATGGGTTTGAATCAGTCGAACTTAAGATTCAGATGGATTCGATTGATGAGCATTTGAAGACAGATTTATACAATGGATATATTCTATTTATCGATAATAATTTCAAGTATGCAGATGCAGGCTATGAATATGTCTTTGAAGAGCAACATGAAATAATTTGGAAAGATTTTTTTAGACTAAGACTTGATAAATTTCCCAAATATCATAGTCAGTTTTTGGAGAATGTAGAGTACGCTATTTACCGTGATAAATGGTACAAGGCTTATCAGTTTTTTGAATTCCTTTTTCAGAAGCTTGAAAAAAACTATTATAAAATGGATGATTTTAAAATCCACTTGAATGATGTGCTTGAACGAAATAATTCCGGATACCGTGTTGTTGAAGATTACTTCGTTCCAATTTCTAATAAAGAAGAAATTATTGAGATTGTAAAGGCTCGGGACAATGCTAGTCAAGCAAACATCTTAGGACTCGGCGAACATTTGAATTCTTCCATATCCTTACTTTCACAAAAGCCAAATCCTGATTTGAGAAACTCAATAAAAGAAAGTATTAGTATGGTGGAGGCAGTTTGCAGAACTATCGAACCACAAAACACCTTGGGGAAAGCACTTAACAAGATTGAAGCAAAAGGAAAATTAAATCCTGTTCTTAAATCTTCATTCGAAAAGTTGTACGCTTATTCAAATGATAAAGATGGAATAAGACATGCATTAATGAATGAGCATGATTTAGGTGTTGAAGATGCGAGATATTTTCTAATAGCTTGTTCTGCATTTTCAAATTATTTAATTGACAAAGGGCGCAAGAAAGAATTAATCAAGATATCGTGAACCACCCGGCTATCGGAGACCCATAGTTGTTGTTGGCCGCCTGACCAACAACTTTTACTTACGCTACCACTTCAATCGCCACATCTTTAATCTTCCTAAACTTAACAACCATTTCATTGATCGGCTTCACGCGGAATTTTCGAGAGAGTAATTCCAAATTGATTTTTTATTTATCGTCCTGGATTTTTAAATACAATGGACAGCCACCACTATATTCATTGCAAAGTTTTTCGATTTGAGAAATTAAGTCCGGACTGATATTCACCGTTAGCCCTTGTTTGTGTTCTCTACCATCAAGTTTGACAATTGGTAAGATAAACAGAGTCAGTAAGATATCTGACTTAGTCTCCGTGCAAGGTCGGTGTCCCGAAGCTGCAACCTCAATGGTGACTGCAAACGTTCTAAATAATTTATCTTGCTTCATGTCGCGCGGCATCGAATGCTAGTCTATATATTCGCGTCAAACAATTAACCTGAATGAAGAACATACTATTTTTTGCTGGCGTATTATTAGCCACAGCTTGTCTCGGTCAAAAGTACACAGGCGACTCCTGGTCAAAAGTAAAAGCCAATGGAGGTGCCCTTACCGTTATCTACTATGAGCAACCCGGATTAATTTACAAGGACGTAGCCTCTGGCAAAATGAAAGGCATCTGCGTTGATATTTTAGGTGACTTAGCCGAATACATTCAAACGAAATATGGTAAGAAGGTAGAAATCAGGTATGCCGGACAAGAACAAGTATTTCCAACTTTCTTATCCATCACTCAAAACACGCCCAATATTTTAGGGGTAACGAACGTAACCATAACCGAAGAGCGGAAAAAAGTTTTAAAGTTTACTCCGTCTTTTATGAATAGTCCCCTGATGATGCTCACCAACAATGAGGCACCTAATATTACAGAAGTAAAAGAGATCGGTACTACTATGAAGGAATACAGTGCAAAAGTAATTGCCGGTAGTACCCACGTAAAATTGATAGAGAAAATAAAGAAAGAATATGCCCCTGGACTAAAAGTGACGCTTGTAAATTCTGGAACCGAGGTTTTAAAAGAGCTTTCCAGTGGTTCAAAATATTTTGCCATACTGGAACTTACGGAATACATTGATGCTACGCGCAGACAACTCCCTGTGAAAAGACAAAATGTCAACTTAGGAAATGCTGAAGAGGTGGCTTTTATTATGGCGAAACAAAATGATTGGGAACCGATCTGGAATGAATTTTTGACACCGGAATACCGAAAAAGTGTGCGCTACCGAAAAATCATTGCTGAAAATCTGGGAGCGAACTTTTTGGCGTTGCTAAAATAGCAAACCAGCCTCAGCGCGCCATTGAGGGTTGGTTGCCTGACCAAACAATCTCAAAATCTATGTTGCGTAATTGCCCAAGGTCGGTGATGTCACTTACCAGACCGAAATCTCCTGGTGGATATTTGTTTTTAACAGCTGCTGGTGCCTTGTTGATTACGCTTGTTATAGTACGTCTAATTTTATTTTACGCCACCACCTCTATCGCTACATCTTTAATCTTCCTGAACTTCACCACCATTTCATTAATGGGCTTCACACGGAATTTTCGCGAGAGTAATTCCAAATTGATTTTTTCCTGGTCGTCCTGGATTTTTAAATACAACGGACAGCCTCCACTGTATTCACTGCAAAGTTTTTCGATTTGAGAAATCAGGTCAGGGCTGATGCTCACCGAATTCATTTTGATTTGTAATCCTTTGGTCCGTTTCACGCCAAGTTCATTCAGGAGTTCTATAGCTTTGATTCTAAATTCCATGCTCATATCGCCCCAGGTTTTGCGCGCTACTTTTCCTTCAATAAAGAGAAACAATCCGGGCATGAGAAAGGATTTGTATTTCAAATAATCTTCACTCCACATCGTGAACTCAAACTTGCCGCTGTAATCTTCAATCGATAATTTTCCAAATGGCTTCCCTGTTTTTGTCATGCGGTGTTCTACGGATGAAACGATTCCTCCCACTTTGCAATCTTTTCCTTCTTTGCTGTCGAGGTCGTTAAGTTCAGTCACCTGCAGGTTCGTGAACGTCTCCAATTCAAATTTGAAGTTGTCGAGCGGGTGGCCTGAAATATAAACGCCGACAACTTCTTTTTCAAAATGAAGTTTTTCGATTTCACTGAAGGGCTCAATGCTATCAATTTTTGGTTGAGGCATTTGCGTGCCTGTGGTTCCGCCAAACAAACTTGCTTGTGCACTGTCAGTTTCTTGCTGTAGCTTGGTTGCGTAGCGGATTACTTTTTCCGTCAATGAGATATCGCCTTCCTTGCCTGCAATATATTGTCTGCGATGATATTGTGGGAAGCAATCAAACGCACCGGACAAAGCTAGACACTCGAATGTCTTTTTGTTTACCGATCGTTGACTCAGCCGTTTAGCGAAATCAAAAATGTCAGCGTACGGACCGTGTGCTTCACGCTCATTAATAATAGATTCAACGGCTGCATCGCCAGTTCCCTTAATGGCGCCAAGCCCAAAACGGATTTCTCCTTTCTTATTTACTTCAAAGAAAACTCCCGATTCATTCACATGCGGGCCAAGTACTTCAATACCTTGCCTGCGACACTCTTCGATAAAATAAGTAACGCTATCTAAATTATTTTGCGAGTGCGTAAGAACTGCAGCCATGTATTCGGCCGGATAGTTTGCTTTGAGATAGGCGGTTTGATACGCAACTAATGAATAACAAGTCGAGTGCGATTTGTTAAATGCATATTGTGCAAATGCTTCCCAGTCTTTCCAGACTTTTTCAGCAATGCGTTCATCGTGGTTATTCTTTTTACATCCTTCGATGAACTTGGGTTTCATCTTATCAAGTACTTCGATCTGCTTTTTACCCATTGCTTTACGCAGCACATCTGCATCGCCTTTGCTGAAGTTGGCAAGCTTTTGCGAGAGCAACATTACCTGCTCTTGATAAACTGTGATGCCATAGGTGTCTTTCAAAAACTCTTCCATCTCCGGCAAGTCGTATTTGATGGCCTCGCGACCATGCTTGCGAGCAATGAAGTTGGGAATGTATTCCATCGGGCCTGGGCGATACAAGGCGTTCATTGCAATGAGATCTTCAAATTTATCCGGCTTCAGTGCCTTGAGATAGTTGAGCATACCATCGCTTTCAAACTGAAATGTGCCGATCGTTTCCCCGCGCTGATAAAGTTGATACGTCTTTAAATCGTTGAGCGGAATCTTATCGATATCAATGACAACACCATGACGCTTCTTAATATTCTTTATCGCAGTGGTGATGATCGTGAGCGTAGTCAATCCAAGAAAGTCCATCTTCAACAGGCCGGCACTCTCCACAACACTGTTGTCGAATTGAGTCACGAGCATGTCGCCCTCTTTTGTTTTGGAGACGGGAACAAACTTCGTCATGTCATCGGGTGTGATGATCACACCGCAGGCATGCGTACCCGTGTTGCGCAGAGAACCTTCCAACACAACCGCTTGCTTGAGCACTTGTGCTTTTAGATCAGAGCCTTTTTTAAAATCACTTAATTCCTTTACTTCTTCAAATGCCTTTTCCAACGTAGTACCTGGACGTTCTGGAACAAGCTTCGCTAAAGTATTGGATTCCGCCAGCGGCAACTCCATCACACGGGCGCAATCGCGAATCGATGACTTCGCAGCCATCGTTCCATACGTGATGATCTGAGCGACTTGGTTGTGACCGTATTTTTCGATCACATACTTCAGAACCTTATCGCGGCCTTCATCATCAAAGTCAATATCAATATCAGGAAGCGAGACACGATCCGGATTTAGGAAACGCTCAAACAGTAAATCGTAAGCGATTGGATCAACGTTGGTGATACCTGTGCAAAACGCGACAACAGAACCTGCTGCTGATCCTCGGCCGGGCCCAACACTCACACCCATTTCACGCGCTTTAGAAGTGAAATCCTGAACGATCAAAAAATATCCGGGATAGCCCGTCTTCTTGATCGTCTCTAATTCAAATTCAATTCGTTCTTTTATTTCTGAAGTGACCTCAAGATATTTTCTTTTCGCGCCTTCGTAAGTGAGATGTTTCAGATAATCATCTTCAGTTGCAAACGCTGTCGGGATCTCAAACTTGGGCAACAAGACATTGCGCTTTAGTTCGTACTTCTCTGTTTTGTTTATAATCTCACTTAATGTGTCAATCGCTTCCGGCATATCGCGGAAGAGTTGTTTCATTTCTTCCTGTGTCTTGAAATAGAATTCAGTGTTGGGCAAACCATAACGAGTACCACGTCCATAGCCAATCGGTGTAGATTGAAACTCTCCTTCTTTTATGCACAACAATACATCGTGAGCGTTGGCTTCTTCTTTTTCTAAATAGTAACATTCATTAGCTGCGAAATATTTTACAGAATGTTTTTTGGCAAACTTCAACAGGGTTTCATTCACGCGTTCTTCCTCGCGTGTGCTGTGCCGATTAAGTTCGATATAAAAATCTTCACCAAAATGTTTTAGCCACCAGGTAAATACTTCTTCGGCTTGCCGTTCGCCCACGTTCAAAATCAAATGAGGGATTTCGCTGGTTAGCCCGCCGGTTGTAGCAATCAATCCTTCCTTGTATTGTTCAACAAGTTGTTTATCGATTCGAGGATAGAGTCCATACAACCCTTCAATAAATCCGAGTGAACTTAACTTGGCCAGGTTTTGATAGCCAATTTTATTCTTAGCCAACAGAACCTGTGTGAATCGTTTATCAGGATTGTCTTTTGTGAATTTTGTTTTCGTTCGCTCTTCGGATAAATAAAACTCGCAACCCACAATTGGCTTGATATTGTGTTTGAGTGCTTCGCTAACAAATTCAAACGCACCATACATGTTGCCAAGATCGGTGATAGCAACAGCTGGCATGTTTTGATTCTTAGCTTTCAGAATTAAGCGCGCAACATCAGGCGTAGCTTGTAACACAGAATATTGCGTGTGAACATGCAGATGACAAAAGGGTTGTTCGGAAAGAACGACATCTGTGGCTGCGGAGTAATCAATTTCTTTTTTCTTCTCTCGCTTGGTTGAGTTACCTGCTTCAAGATTTGGTTCCTCGTACTCGATTTCTTCGACAGGAGTTGAGTCAAAAGGCTTGACCACTTTTTTGGAGACCAACCCAAAGAATGATCTTGCTGTCGCAGCTACATCATAGCTGGCATCGTGAGCGTCTTCAAATTTTTTCCCGAAAAGGATTTCGTGCAGCTCAGTGAGCCGGGGCATCTTCAACTTTCCGCCAATTCCGCCTTGAAGATTGCAAAATTCTGTCGAGGCAATTCCGGTGTCTAATTTTTGCAGCGAAAGAAAAAGTTCGGTGGATAATGAAGACCGGATCAGCTCGGCACCTATAATATTTATATCAAACTCGATATTATGCCCAACAAGAAGTTTTGTTTTAGAAAGGTCTTCCCCAAATATGGCAAGTACCTTCTTCAGCTCATGGCCTTCTTCCAATGCACGTTTAGTAGAAATGCCATGTACTTGCTCTGATTTAAATGGAATATCAAAACCATCGGGTCTGATGATGTAGCAATGCTGCGATAAAAGTTTGCCTTTTTCATCATGAAGCTGCCAGGCTAACTGAACAAGGCGTGGCCAGTTATCAAGGTCAGTGATAGGTGCAGTCTTATTGTGCGGAATCCCGGTGGTTTCCGTATCGAAAATCAAATACATGTAGTACAGTGGTTGTTCTGTAAAATTAATGCTTACAAGTTTAAGAACCCAACCATCCCATTTCTGGAAGAATCACCAGTTTAAGAAGAAATAAGCACTTGCTGTTTTGTAAAGACCTGATATCCAACAAATAAATAAATAGGTACTGTTTTAGTTATGAGGACGACAAATGAATACTGCAATTTCTTCTTTTTCTATGAAAACCTTCTTAAACACGGTTGTTGGCTTCGTAAAGAAACAATGGTTCTTGATTATGATTATAGCCACGATCACGTTGATCATGACTCTGTTTGAGGTGCTCTGATATTCTCTTTTAAATTTTTACTAAGTCCATTTCGATTTATTTGATACTTATGAGTCATGACACTTTTGAGGTGTCAGACGCTTGCTTGGTCATTTGTTTAGAAAGTCTTTAAAAAAGTATTTTAAAGCCGTCTTAAATTGTTTGGTAATCCTTTGACGAGTATTTTTGGCTCGTTTCCAAACCAATTCTAATTCATACCATGAAATGGCTTACTGATCTTTTCTCAAGTTCGCTCGGCAGAAAACTGTTGATGGCTCTTACAGGCTTGTTCCTCATCAGCTTCCTCGTAGTCCATTGCACCATAAACGCAATGATATTTTATAATGACGGTGGTGAAACATTTTCTCACTGGGGTCATTTCATGGGCACCAACCCCATCATTCGCACGTTAGAAATCGGGTTGGTGGCTGGGTTTCTTATCCACATCATTCAAGGCCTTTTACTTTGGAGAGCAAATCACGCTGCACGCCCAGTGAAGTATAAAGTATCGAAAGCACCCAACAGCACGTGGTATAGCCGTAGCATGGGCTTGCTGGGCACGCTACTTTTATTGTTTTTGATTATGCATACCTCGCACTTCTGGATTCCCAACCGTGCCAATCAGTTTACAGAAGGCGAAGAGTTGCCACTCTATAAAATGATGTTTGATGTGTTTGCAAATCCGTGGATTGTGCTCCTCTATGTGATTGGTTGTGTGTCTTTGTTTTGGCATTTGCTCCATGGGTTTGCCAGTGCGTTTCAATCACTGGGTTTGAATCACTTAAAATATAATCGTATCATTTCGTTTGTAGGCACGGCCTTCTCCATCATTGTGCCGTTCATTTTTGCATTGATGCCGATAGCGATTTATTTCAGATGGATAAACTAATTCAAGAATAGATTTAAATTCAATTATGAAACTCGAATCCAAAGTTCCCGAAGGCCCACTAGCAGAAAAATGGACGAAACATAAATTCAATTTGAAGCTGGTGAACCCAGCGAACAAGAGGAAGTACGAAGTCATAGTAGTAGGTACCGGCTTGGCTGGCGCCTCTGCAGCTGCCTCCCTGGGTGAGTTAGGCTACAATGTAAAGGCATTTTGTTTTCAGGATAGTCCGCGCCGGGCGCACAGTATTGCCGCTCAGGGAGGAATCAATGCAGCAAAGAATTATCAAAATGACGGAGATAGTATTTATCGACTCTTCTATGATACGATAAAAGGCGGAGACTATCGTGCCCGAGAAGGAAATGTTTATCGACTGGCAGAAGTAAGTGTAAGCATCATTGATCAGTGCGTTGCACAAGGTGTTCCTTTTGCCCGCGAGTATGGTGGGCTGTTGGCCAACCGTTCTTTTGGTGGAGCGCAGGTGTCGAGAACATTTTACGCCCGTGGTCAAACAGGACAACAATTATTATTAGGTGCATACAGTGCTCTAAACCGTCAGATTGCCAACGGAAAAGTGAAGATGTACAATCGTACTGAAATGTTGGATGTGGTGGTAGTAGACGGAAAAGCACGAGGTATCATCACACGCGATTTGATAACTGGTAAAATCGAATCGCATAGTGCTCATGCTGTATTGATTTGCTCGGGCGGTTATGGAAATGTTTTTTATCTCTCGACTAACGCAAAGGGATCCAACGTAACAGCGGCATGGCGTGCACATAAAAAAGGAGCTTTGTTTGGCAATCCTTGCTTCACGCAAATTCATCCAACGTGTATTCCGGTTTCTGGTGATCATCAGTCAAAGCTCACGTTGATGTCTGAGTCATTGAGGAATGATGGAAGGGTGTGGGTTCCTAAAGTTGCAAACAAAGGATTGAAGGCAAAGGATGCTGCAGCAATTCCTGAGGGCGATCGTGATTATTTTTTAGAAAGAAAATATCCTTCGTTTGGAAATTTAGTGCCTCGTGATGTGGCATCACGCAACGCGAAGTTGATGTGCGATGAAGGAAGAGGCGTTGGGGCAACTGGTCTGGCCGTGTTCCTTGATTTTGCAGATGCGATCAAGCGCGATGGAAGAAAAACAATTGAGGCCAAGTATGGTAATCTGTTTGATATGTATAAGCAGATCACGGGTGACAATCCCTATGAAATGCCGATGATGATTTATCCTGCCGTTCATTATACGATGGGCGGCCTTTGGGTTGATTATAATTTGATGACCACCGTGCCCGGATTGTATGCATTAGGCGAAGCGAATTTCTCTGATCATGGTGCCAATCGTTTGGGTGCCAGCGCGCTCATGCAAGGTCTGGCGGATGGTTACTTTGTTATCCCTTATACGCTTGGTGATTACCTGGCCAATATTGGTTGGAATGACAAAGTGGGCACCGATCATCCGGCTTTCAAAGAAGCAATCGATGTGGTGAATTCGCGAGTGAATAAATTGCTTTCAATCAAAGGAAAGAAAACAGTTGATGAATTTCACCGTGAACTGGGTTTGACCATGTGGGAATATTGCGGCATGTCGCGCAACGAAGCGGGTTTGAAAACGGCCAAGAAAAAAATTCAGGAATTAAAGGAGTCTTTTTGGAAGGATGTAGATGTACTTGGAAGTTCCAACGAGTTAAACATGGAATTGGAAAAAGCAGGGCGCGTTGCTGACTTTATCGAGCTCGGAGAATTGATGGTTGACGATGCCTTGAGCCGCGCTGAATCTTGTGGAGGTCATTTCCGGGAAGAATCGCAAACTCCCGAGGGTGAAGCACTACGCAAAGACGATGAATTTACATTCGCGTCTGCATGGGAGTACAAAGGTGAAAACCAACCTGAAGAGTTGCACAAAGAAGAACTCAAGTTTGAAAATGTTAAGTTGACTCAACGTAGCTATAAATAGACGTTAAAAGTTATTCGTTATCGGTTAATAGGAATTAACGAATAATTAATAACGATTAACAAATAACCATTAACGATTAACGAATCCATGAAGATTACATTGAAAGTTTGGAGACAAAGAAGCAGGGAAGCTAAAGGAGAATTTAAAACTTATCAGCACGACCATGTGTCAACCGATATGTCTTTCCTTGAAATGCTTGATGTATTAAATACCGGCCTGATAAAAAAAGGGGAGGAACCCATACATTTCGATCACGATTGCCGCGAAGGCATTTGTGGCATGTGCAGTTTATATATTAATGGACATCCACATGGACCGCTGCAAACTACTACTTGTCAACTCCACATGCGCACGTTTAAAGATGGCGAGACCATTACGGTCGAACCATGGCGGGCTAAAGCATTCCCAATTATCAAAGATTTGGTGGTTGATCGCACGGCATTTGATCGCATCCAGCAATCCGGTGGCTATGTGAGTGTGAACACAGGTGGTGTTCCGGATGCCAATGTAATTCCCATTCCTAAAAAAATTGCAGACGAAGCTTTTGATGCCGCAGCATGCATAGGTTGCGGGGCATGTGTGGCAGCTTGTAAAAATGCTTCTGCTATGCTTTTTGTAAGTGCCAAAGTTTCTCAATTAGCCTTGTTGCCTCAAGGTCATGCTGAACGCAAGGAACGCGTGGAAAAAATGGTCGCTCAAATGGATTCTGAAGGTTTTGGAGCTTGCACCAACACATACGCCTGCGAAGCTGAATGCCCGAAAGGAATCTCAGTTACCAACATTGCCCGTATGAATCGCGAATATTTCTCAGCCATGATGACCAGCTACGAAGTGGTTGTGGGGGGAGGAGAATAAAAAGCCTTCGTAAACTTGTTCGTCTCAGCCGCGCTGCTCGTGCACGTCCACGCGCAGTTCGCACTAAAACTAACAATTACAGTGTTTATGTCTTCCCATTACGTGTTGTACAAAAACAACATTGAGATGCCCGAGTGCGTTGGGCCGTACGAAAAGCGGGGGAGTGATTGAAAGCGCGGGGAAGCATTTTTCGTTCTTGATCTTTTGGGTACTTTTTGCATCAAGTGGGCAGAAGTTTTTCTCCATGTTTGCGCTCGTTTGCAAACGCGCGCCAGCGAATATTTCAGCTATTCAATTTGGTGATACGCCAAACAAACCTCTACTTTTTTTACGTTCATCTTTCGCCTTCCAGCAGATCTTTGGCTTCTTTGAAAGTGGCCCGGTTGGTTTGCACAAATTCATCCATGTGCAACTCGTAGGAGATGCCCATCTCCAAACGCTCAAGATGTTGCTGGTGAATGAGTGGAAGGAGGTATTTTATTTTTTTTATTCTCAACAGGTAGGTTGCCTGAAAGATGGCATCCGGAAATTTGCCCTGTGGGATCCATACTTCCTCCGGCTCTTCAAACAAGATTTCGAGTTGCTCGTTCAGTTCTTCCACTTTATCTTTTTTACCCGACCACCTGGTATAGAGATTATAATAATCTAAAATCTTGTAGGGCTCCACTTTTCGAATAAAGTCTTCCACTTGGCTGGTCGATAAAAAAGGTTTTTGATTGATGGACGGTATAAACTCAATGCCCCGGGCAGCGCGCCAGGCAGCAAAACATTTTTGCTGGTAGTCCCCGCGCAGGTTGGGCAGCGACATCACCTCGGTGGGACCGATATGAACATCGTACCACGCATACCAATTTGGATACTCGTCACCGGCACCAAGCAGTGCTTCAGGCTCTTTGAAGCTGTCATAATCTTGCCAGTCGATGATATAGTAGTCATCATGGTCATAGGGAGCATTTTCCAAAAAACCGATCATGGCATTGATCTCAGCGTCAGTAACGGGCTCGATAAAAGGGCATGCTTTGATGTTTATATTCCAATAGGAGAATTCATAAGTTACTTCAATGGGCAAGTCGATCTTTTCCGCACGCCATAGGCATTGAAGGTTGAACAATTTTTTCTGGGCAATCTGCCAGTAGTATCGTTCAGCCCAGCTACGATAATGAATAACGTCATCGGTCGCCCTGTTTCTATAATGTTCTCCATAGTTGAGAAGAAGCTCTTTGACGGAGGCATAGTGTTCAAGAAAGCTTTTGGCGCTGGCGCTCTCATAACCTGCTATGTAGCCTTGCACCTTGGGGTTATTCTTAAGTTCCTCGAGGAGGTTGCTTTTATTGACTTCCATGATTCACCGATTTTGGATGATGAAGATACAAAAAGGTTATTTTTTTTCTAACCGGGGTTTCTTGTCCAAGAAACTTAGAAACGTATTTGCAGCTCGTGCCTTTAAGGGAAAATTGGGAGATTCTCCGCCCGGTTGGTGTTATCAACTGGATTGGTGCTCATTGGTAAGTTCTGTTGCGAGCACCCAGCTTGCTGGTGAAGAAGATCACCAAGGCAGGGGTTCATACTGCTTAACAAGGAATGGTGATTGAGGCCAATAATCTTCTTTAGGGCGTTTTTCAGATTCAAAAATAATCCTACCTTTGCGCTCCAAAATTCGGTTTTTGGAGGTTCTATTGTCCTATGGTGTAATGGTAACACAGCAGATTTTGATTCTGCTTTTCTAGGTTCGAATCCTAGTAGGACAACCAAATTGACCCGCTTCCCCCGATAGCTATCGGGATCGGTGCGGGTTTTTGTTTAAAAGATGGCTGTAAAAATATTTTCAGGAAGCGCAACTACCTACCTCGCAGAGAAAATTGCCGATGCCTATGGAGAACCCCTGGGCAAAGTCAATTATCAACACTTTAGCGATGGTGAGATGTCGCCTTATATTTCTGAATCGGTGCGCGGCCATGATATCTTTTTAGTCCAATCTACCTTTGCTCCGGCCGATAACTTACTGGAATTGATGCTCATGATTGATGCGGCAAGAAGAGCAAGTGCGGAAAACGTAAACATCATCATTCCCTATTTTGGATATGCTCGTCAGGATCGTAAAGACAAACCCAGGGTTGCTATCGCAGCTAAACTCATTGCGAATTTAATCTCTGCGGCCGGTGCCGACAGAATTATGACGTGCGATCTTCATGCGGATCAGATCCAGGGATTTTTTGACATTCCGGTGGATCACCTTGATGGCAACTACATTTTTGTTCCTTATTTGAAATCGTTAGGACTTAAAAATATCATGTTTGCTTCCCCGGATGTGGGTGGCATTAAACGAGCCCGGAGCTTTGCTAAATTTTTTAATGCGGATCTGGCCGTTTGCGATAAGCACCGTACCGAAGCCAACAAGGTGGAGAGTATGCGCTTGATCGGTGAGGTGGAGGGAAAGGACGTGATTTTGGTTGATGATTTAGTTGATACAGCCGGTACGATTTGCCGTGCTGCGGCGTTGCTGAAAGATAAAGGTGCAAATTCTGTTCGAGCAGTTTGCACTCACCCAGTGCTTTCCGGAAATGCCTACGAGAATATCGAAAAGTCAGGGTTACTGGAGATGGCGGTCACCGATACGATTCCGTTAAAAGGACATTCACCTAAAATAAAAGTATTGACTGTGTCTGATCTTTTCGCGAAAGCGATCAGAAAAATTCACGATCATGAATCGATTAGTTCACTATTTATTCGCTTGTAATTTTTTATCAATTTAAACTATATACAATTATGAAAACTGTTGAGATTATAGGGTATCGAAGAGCAAATCTCGGCAAGAATGACGCCCAAAAAGTAAGGGAAGAAGGTCATGTGCCGTGTGTTCTTTATGGTGGAGACACCCAAGTGCATTTTTATTCGCCGGTTATTCTTTTTCGTGACTTGGTTTATACCAACGAAGCGCACTTTGTTCATTTGAACATTGAAGGCGAAGAGTGTCAGGCAATCATGCAAGAAGTTCAATTTCATCCTGTTAGTGAAATTATTTTGCATGTGGATTTCTTGCGCATCAGCGAAGACCGCAAAATCAAAATGCAAATCCCTACTCGCCTGGTGGGTCAGGCTCCAGGTGTTGCAAAAGGTGGTTTACTTGTTCGTAAGCGTGCTGCTCTCAAGGTGTTTGCTTTACCGAAAGACATGCCTGATCATATTGACATTGATTGTTCTGAATTGGATTTTCACCACGCTATTAAAGTAGCTGATATTAAAATTGACAAATTGGAATTCTTAGATCCGAAGGCGGCAGCTATTGCTTCGGTAGAGGTTCCTCGTGCAGCTAAACTTGCTGAAGAGACTGCTGCTGCTGCTCCTGCTGAAGGTGCTGCTGCAACTCCTGCGGCTGGTGCTGCTCCTGCAGCCGGTGCTGCTGCTCCTGCGGCCGGTGCCGATGCGAAAAAGGCAGAAGCTCCTAAGAAAGACGAGAAGAAGAAATAATCTTGTAACTTTTTATAACTATCCCGCTATGATATATTCATGGCGGGATTTTTTGTTTATTCGCAATTGTGAAATATCTCATAGCAGGTTTAGGAAATATTGGCCCCGAGTATGAGCTCACCCGGCATAACATCGGCTTTCTTACCCTTGATCGAATTGCTGATAACCATAAATTGAAATTTGAAACGCATCGGCTTGCCGATAAAGCAGAGTTCAAGTACAAGGGCCGTCAACTTCATTTGATTAAGCCCAACACGTATATGAATTTAAGCGGCAAGGCTATTGCTTACTGGCTTCAAGAGTTAAAAATTCAAAAAGAAAATTTACTAGTAATTGTTGATGATATCGCATTACCGTTTGGGAGTTTGCGCATGCGCACCAAAGGCAGTGCTGCTGGTCATAATGGATTAAAAAACATTGAGTTGGTCTTGAATGGGCAGGATTATTCGCGGTTGCGTTTCGGTATAGGTAACAATTTCTCCAAAGGTCAGCAAGTTGATTTTGTATTGAGTAATTTCTCCAGAGAAGAAATTGCAACGCTTCCTTCTTTGATGGATAAGGCGGCTGATATGGCTTACTCCTTTTGTACTATTGGTGCAGAGCGCACCATGAATTTTTTTAATGATTAAAGTGGCTAACTTTAATCTCTGTCGTGATGAAGACAATCTTTGTTTGTTATTGATCCGTTATTCGTACTATGAAAATATTGATCATCCTATTTTGGGTTGCGCGGATAGTAACTGCAATCATCCTTCTCCAAACTTTGTTTTTTAAATTCACAGGTGCACAAGAATCAGTAGAGCTGTTTACGAAACTGGGTGCAGAATCGTGGGGCCGAATTGGCACCGGAATAATAGAACTTATTGCTTCCGCATTGATTCTGATCCCAACCACCGTTTGGTTAGGTTCTTTGTTGGCCGCAGGAATGATGGCTGGAGCGATTGCATCTCATATTTTAGTAATTGGAGTTATGCGCGATGACGGTGGCCAGCTTTTTCTGTACGCTGTTGTAGTTTTTATTTGTGCACTGTTCTCCTTTTGGATGAGTAAAAGTCAGGTACCTGAATCAATCAAAAAGTTCTTACCCTCATTTCTTCAATAAAGCAATTAGGTCTTCTAAGTCTTTGTTTAACGAAGGGGTATCCAAGAGGTAAGATTTTAATCCTTCAAACAGGTAATTAGGAACAGGCTCATTTTTAGTAACCTTTGTTTGGATATCTTTCAACACATCGAGCGCGTCTTTTTTAGACGGAAAATTTTCGGCCTCAACTTTAGTGACAAAATTCTTCAAGGCAATTGTTTTGTCATTTTCAATAGTAACGGGAGGTGAGACCTTGGTATTTGTCGTTTGAGATTTGGCTTGTAAGCATGCATTATATTCGTTAACAATCTTTTCAAGATCACCTTTACGAAGTTCTCCCTTCTCTATTCTACCCTTTACAATTTCGCAATCCGACAAATAATTACCCAGTGACTTTTTAAAACTGAGGTTGGGAACCTCCATTCCGGTGCCATCCAACTTAGTAAGGTAACGCCCATCCCATGAACTTTGATTCGATAGATGAAATGCGTTGAGACTCAAATATCCATCTATCAATACTTTCATAAAGTGTGCTGTGTTATCACGCCTTACAGGTCTGTAAAGTTCGTTGTTCTTTTTAATGCACCTAACCTGTAGGCTAGTGAGGGTTGTTTTTTCTTTGTTGGTTTTAACTTGAACACGATCGATCTGTTCATAGTCAAGTATTTTCAGGCTTCCCTTAACTGTATCCCCATTGACCCGGATGGCATAATCAGTTTGAGATAAAACAATACCTGGAAGAAAAATAAAAACGAGAACAAAAGTTGTAAAAAAAGGTTTTTCTATTTTCATATAATTATGTAAACGATTGCAAGGTAAAAAATTGTTGAGGAACAACTATTTCTGATTTTTTTTTAGTAACATTGGTTAACCTAAATTAATCGTTAACCAACCCCAAAAGTTATGAGAAAATTATTACTAGTCTTAATTTTTTATAGTACGGTCTTTATTGTCAATGCGCAGAATCGGCAAGTAACAGGAACCGTTACATCATCCTCTGATGGATCACCTGTGCCCGGAGCGAATGTGGTAGTAAAGGGTAGTACTTCAGGTACAGTTACTGATGTTGATGGCAAATTTTCTTTATCTGTTCCAGCAGAGGCCGCAACACTGGTTATTTCATTTATTGGCTATATAACTCAGGAGGTGGCTATACCAGCTTCCAATAGTGTAGCTGTTGTTTTGGTGTATAGTACAGAAGAACTTCAGGAAGTAGTTGTGAGCGTGGGCCGTGGTGCGCAGCGAACATTTACCGACACGCCTATGCCTGTGGATAATTTCACGGCGAAGGATTTGATCTCCACAGGGCAGCCTTCGTTTGATAAAGCTCTTCAATACCGGGTGCCCTCATTCAATACGGTAAACACTCCTGTAAATGATGCAACTACATTGTTGGATCCTTACGAAATAAGAAACCTCGGGCCAAGCCGATTGTTAGTGTTGATTAACGGCAAACGAAAAAATTTAAGTTCGCTATTGATGGTTCAGTTTGCTCCTGGCAGAGGGGAGACGGGGGTCGACCTTTCGGGTATACCAACACAAGCCATTAAACGAGTAGAAATTTTACGTGATGGTGCCTCTGCACAATATGGTTCTGATGCGATTGCCGGTGTTATGAACGTGATCTTGAAAGACCGATTTGAGTATACTTCATTGAATGTCACCTCTGGTGTAACAAGCAAGGGTGATGGTGGAATGTACGGGTTATCTCTAAACAGTGGTGCAAATGTTGGAAAGGGAGGCTTCCTAAATTATACAGTTGAAGTGAAGCAACAAGATAATGCTGTACGATCTGGCGCTATAGATCCTTTAACTGAGGTTGCTACCTTTGGCAGTGTTCCTGGATCAGGACCCCTTGATGGGAGTGGTAACCCTACTGTAATAAGTCAAGATTATGTCACTGCTTTATCAAATCCTACAAATGCCGGTATTATCAATTTTTTAAAGGTAAATCCAACAGGTGGTAACATCAACGGTACAGGAGCCACATCTTCTATGAAATTTCTCGCTAATTTTGCGATTCCGATCAGTGAGACTGGTCAATTTTATGGCAATGCTGCATTTGTCACCAAGAAAGTTTTAAGTAATGCCAACTATCGCCCTCCTTATTGGAGGGTGGATGATCTATTACTTCATACAGCTAATGTTAATGCTCCGGATTATACCCTAGATCCAAGTTTTTATTTTAATTCTGACCCATTGAAGGGATCAACGGTTCGGTATAACCAGGTTGCAGCTGATCAGGCTGCTGGCCTTTATAAAGGATACGTAGGCTATATGCCAACTTTCGAAGGTGACTTGAAAGATTATAATGCCACCTTAGGTATAAGAAATGAGACCAATGGGTGGAGACATGACGCAAGTCTTACAGTGGGTGGAAACGAACAAACCTATAGTGTGAACAATACTGTAAATCGCTCACTTGGAAAGTCTAGCCCTACGTCTTTTAAGCCAGGAGGGTATAATTTCAAACACGTTGTGGGAAACATAGATTTAAATAAATCGGTTACAAGTAATTTTAATATTGGTATTGGTGCTGAAGCAAGAAGTGAAACCTACCAAATTATTGCTGGTGATACCGCTTCTTATTCAAGAGAGGGCGCAAATTCATTCCCCGGCATCCGAGCTGAAAATGCGAGAACAAACAGCCGCTTTAACATGGGTGCCTACTTCGATGCTACTTGGGACATTACCGATAAATTCCTAGTTCAGGGTACTGTGCGAGGTGAAAGGTATAGTGATTTTGGTAACGCCTTTGTATGGAAAGTTTCTTCGCGTTACAAATTGATTGAAGATAAATTGGTTATTCGTGGATCCGCGTCAACGGGTTTTCGTGCGCCAACCTTGCATCAGATTTATGCTCAATCTACGCAAGCCAGTTTTGCCGGTGGAACCATTGTGCTTTCAGGTTTATTTAATAACATCAGCAAGGAAGCGTTTGCCCTCGGTATTCCCAAATTAAAGGCTGAAAACTCACTGAACTACACTTTGGGTTTGGGCTTAACACCCGTTGATAATCTAAGTGTAACCGTTGATTACTACGACATCACTATCAGCGACCGGATCGTTTACAGTTCGTCTATTTCTACCGATGATCCAACCAGCCAATTGGGTCAGATCCTGGCCGCAGGAAACTTGTCAAGTGTACAGTTCTTTATCAATGGAATAAAAACCAATACCAAAGGATTGGACGTGGTAGCGCATTACAAGAACCTTCCGTTAGGAGAAGGAAAATTAGGGATTAACCTTGCTGGTAACTTCGTTTTGGCTAATGATATTCTTGGTTCTCCTAATGATCCAGCAGCCATTAAGTCTGCGGGTGCTACTATCCTAAATACACAGGTAAAGTCATTGTTGACTGAAGGTCGTCCGAAGTATAAAGCTATTCTTGGTCTTGATTATAGTCTAAATAAATTTAATATAATGTTGAACAACACGTTATTTGGACCAACTAAATTCCAGGACCTTGATAACGGAGGAAGCGTAATGAATAACATCAAGCAAGTCTTCTCTCCTGCAGTGGTAACCGATTTAAATGTTGGATACCAATTCACCAAGAACATTTCCTTTTCTTTTACAGTTAATAACATCTTTAATGTTTTACCGAAATGGAAATTGGAGTTGACAGGAAATACTTCAGACGCCAATTATGCAGCTGCGCAAGCTACATTGGCCGACCCAACTCAGAAGCAACTTTTAGAAGGCTTCCTTGAATTCAGCGGTCGCTATCGCATTTTGGGGTACAATGGCTCTCAATTCAGCCAACTCGGAACTACCTACTACGGTCAGTTGACATTTAAATTTTAAGACCAAATCATTAAAAACTCAAAAGCCTCGGGAAACCGGGGCTTTTCTTTTTTAGAAAAGTACTGAATAAATAAAATACAAGATGATCAGGAGAATCATTACTCCATACATGACCAGGTCCACCCGAACGTATTCTTTGTATTGCTGGTAGAATTCTTTCAATCGTTTAAACATCTCTCAAAAATAGGAAATTTATTTGCCACTGATTTCACAGATAGGCACAGATCTATTTTGACTCTTTAAAACAAACTTAAGACTTGCAGTTCTGTCAAATAGTTGTCATCTACTGCTGACTATTGACTTCGGGCTTTTTTGGGTGTAGCTTTTGCGTTTTATTTGATGTGATGAAAGTTGTTTTTCTGTTTTTGTTCGCATTCAGTTTTTCTCTGCATGCTCAGGAATCGTCTGTTAGCGCCACCAACCCTGCATCTCTGAAATGGTATCAGATCAATTCGCCCAATTTCAGATTGCTTTACCCTGAGGGTTTCGAAGCCCAAGCGCAACGCATGGCCAACACGATGGAAAGCATTCGTGAGCCGGAGGCGCGAACGATCGGGACCCTTCCGAACAAGATTTCGATAATTCTGCAAAATCAGTCTGCAATATCCAATGCCTTCGTTTCTCTCACGCCTCGCAGATCTGAATTTTACGCCATGCCTACACAGAACTATAATTTTGTTGGCAATAACGATTGGTTAAACTTGTTGGCCACGCACGAATACCGGCACATGGCACAGTTTCAGCATGCCACTCGTGGATTCAATAAAATATTTCGATACGTTTTTGGCTATAATGTGTTGGCTGGCATGGCCTATGTTGCTGCACCACAATGGTTCTGGGAAGGTGATGCAGTAGCTACTGAAACTGCTTTTACACAATCAGGGCGAGGCCGCATTCCTAACTTTGATTTGATTTTGCGCACCAATTTGCAAGAAGGGCGAGTATTCAATTATCATAAACAGTATTTACGATCTTACAAGAACAACATCAACGATCATTATGTACTCGGCTATCACATGGTTTCTTACCTGCGAAAAAAAACAGGAGACCCTACCATCTGGGATAAGATAACAGCCCGCTCTTGGAATGTTCCATTTATCCCCTTCCGGTTTTCTTCTTCCTTAAAAAAGGAGACCGGCCTTTATGTAACTGATCTGTATAGAGAAATGGCTGCTGATCTTCAGAAAGAATGGAGGATGCAACAAGATTCACTTAAGCTCACGTCATTTGAACGAGTTAATCCCCGAACCACAAAGGCTTACACGGATTATTTGTATCCACAAGAATTAGAAGATGGAAGTATAGTTGTAAGAAAAGCAGGGATTGGCGACATTGAAAAACTAGTGGTATTGAAAGATGCGGCTGAGAAAAATATGTACACGCAGGGGATTATCAATGAATCTGGCATGCAGTCCGCCACAAACAGCCGAATTGTTTGGAATGAATTCAGGTTTGATCCGCGGTGGCAAGTGAGAAACTATTCCTCCATTGTTGGTTATGATTTAGGAAGTGGCAAAAGGCATGTGATCAATACCAGTACCAAAGCTCGTTATGCTGCTGCTGCTCTTTCGTCCGATGGTTACAAAGTGGCAACTGTTGAAACCAGCACTGAATACCAGACGAGATTAGTGGTGCTGGATTATTTCAGTGGACAGATTTTGAAAACGTTTGACAATCCCGATAACGATTTTATCTCCATGCCCCGCTGGACAAGTGATGGAAAAGAAATTATAACGTTACTCACAAATAAAAACGGAAAAGCTATTGTGAGATTTAATTTGGAAACGGGAACATATAACCGTCTCACAGAGTTCTCCAATGAAAATATTGGCTACCCTGTTCCATTTGGAAATTTCATTTTGTACAACTCGCCGATTAGTGGTATTGACAATATTTACGCACTCGATGTGAAATCAGGCGAGCGTTTTCAAATTACGTGTAGTAAATATGGTTCGTACAATCCAGCCCTCTCGAGAGATGGAAAATGGATTTACTATAATGAACAAGGAAGAAACGGAATGGATGTTGCTAAAATTTCTTTTGATCCATCAACATGGAAAATTTGGAAACAGAGAGTACAATCGCCCAGCACATTTAATTATTTGGTAAAGCAAGAAGGAAGCCCCCAAGTATTAAACAATCTGCCCACGAAGCAATACGATACGAGGCGTTACCATCGGTGGAAAGGATTGATCAATCCGTACAGTTGGGGAGCAACCGTAAGCACGTCATTGACATCAGCGTTTGTTGGAATTACCTCACAAGACATATTAAGCACAACTACTATCAATGCTGGGTACGTTTATGATATTTCAGAGAAAACGGGCTCATGGATAGCTGCTGTTAGTTATCAAGGGTGGTATCCCATTATTGATTTCTCGGTGAGGCAAAGTGATCGCAAGGTCAACGAGGGTGATGTGCAAACGATAACGGGTACGATCGATGCAGCCAATGATACTACTTACAAGTCTGTAACTAGAAACTTGACTTTCAGTTGGAAAGAAAAAAATGTGGAGGCAGGTCTGCGCCTTCCGCTAATAACCACCACTTCCAAATACTATGGAAATTTTACTATCGGAAATGCAGTAGGGCTCACTCGCGTCAGTAGTTTTCAAAACACGATTAACCAGTCCAGGTATATACCGGCAGTGATTTATATTAACACTGTTAAAAAAGACACAGTAACATATGTATATCCACTTATCAATTATCAGGGCAATGGGGATTTGATCTATAATCATTTTTCAATTTCCGCATATCGACTTTTAAAACAAAGCAGGAGGGATATTTATAGTAAATGGGGCCAATCCATTTTTCTTAATGCTTATGAAACTCCTTTTGGTGGTGACTATAGTGGTTCGCAATTTTCATTTTACGGAATCAGTTATTTCCCCGGCTTCTTTAAACACCATTCGTTTTGGGGGTATTGGGGCTACCAATATTCAAGAATGCCAGCCATATCAGCCGATCCAAATAATTATGTTTTTAGAAATGGAATTCCATTGCCACGTGGACTAACTATAACACGCTATCAAAATCTCTATTCGATGTCGGCAAACTATACCTTACCGATTGTGTATCCTGATATAGCGATTGGGCCGCTTTTAAATCTGCAACGAATTCGAATGAATGGTTTTCTTGACTATGGCTTTGGAAGTGGAAGATTTGGTTCAGCGCAAACCCAAACCTATACCTCAACAGGGTTTGAAGTAAAATTTGATATTAACGTTATGCGCTTGCTTCCTCAATTGGATATTGGATTTAGGTACTCCGTTGGAATTCAGCCATCTACTTCTCTATTTGAGGTGCTGATCGGCACGATAAATTTTTAATTTTTGCCCAAATAATCAGTGCTTGAAAATCGTCCAAATACGGTTATTTTTGACACTCTAAATCGTAATTTCAATTCCTAAAGGATAAAATAATGGCAGAGATTGTTAGGATGCCTAAGATGAGCGACACCATGACGGAAGGGGTGATCGCCAAGTGGCATAAAAAGGTAGGTGACACGGTGAAGTCGAACGAACTGATGGCAGAGATTGAAACCGACAAGGCCACGATGGATTATGAATCATTCAACGCTGGAACAGTTCTGTATCTGGGTGCTAAAGAAGGCGAGGCCATTCAGATCAACGCGGTGTTGGCGATTATTGGTAACAAAGGAGAAGATTATTCTGCTTTGCTTGCTGGAGCACAGACCACAGCCGCAGCAGGAGGCAAAGTGGAGACCAAGCAAGAGGCAGCAGTCGCAGTTGCTGAAGCCCCAGCAATAGATACATTAGGCATTAAAGCGGAAATTGCTCTCATGCCTAAGATGAGTGACACCATGAGTGAAGGCGTAATTGCCAAGTGGCATAAAAAGGTTGGTGATGCGGTCAAGACAGGTGAGTTGCTGGCAGAAATTGAAACCGACAAAGCCACGATGGATTATGAATCGTACAATACAGGGACATTACTTTATATCGGTGCCAAAGAAAAAGAAGCTGTAAAGATCAATGATGTATTGGCAATCATTGGCGAGAAGAATGCCGATTGGCAAACATTATTAAAAGCACATCAGGCTAAATCTTCTGGTGGTGCGAAAACAGTGGCGGCACCAGCTGCTGCTTCAACCGCGGTAGCTGCTCCTAGCTCAACATCGTCATCCAATGGTTCAGCTTCAACGAATGGAAGGTTGAAAGCATCTCCGTTGGCAAAGAAGATGGCGAAGGATTTAGGTTACGATATCGGTAAAATTCAGGGCACTGGTGATCTCGGACGCATCACTAAGCACGATGTAGAAAGCTATAAGCCATCTGCGGCACCAGCCAAATCTTCCGACGGAAAAACTTCAGCTCCAATTGTATTACCTCAAGTAGTAGGGCAGGAGAGCTTCGAAGAAGTTCCGGTATCACAAATGCGCAAGACCATTGCAAAACGTCTGGCAGAAAGTAAATTCTCGGCTCCGCATTTCTATCTCACCATGGAGATCAACATGGACAGGGCCGTTGAAGCGCGCAAGAGTATGAACGAAATTGCTCCAGTAAAAATTTCTTTCAATGATATAGTGATCAAGGCGGTTGCTGCAGCATTGCGTCAGCATCCGGATGTAAATGTGAGCTGGCTTGGTGACAAGATCCGCAGAAACAATCATATTCATATCGGAGTTGCCGTTGCTGTGAAAGATGGCTTACTTGTTCCGGTTGTTCGTTTTGCCGATAACAAATCGCTCTCACATATTGCCGTTGAGGTGAAAGACCTTGCTCAGAAAGCACATGATAAAAAATTGCAACCTAGCGATTGGGAGGGAAGTACATTCACTATTTCGAATCTTGGAATGTTTGGCATCGAAGATTTCACAGCCATCATTAATCCACCTGATGCTTGTATTCTTGCCGTTGGCGGAATAAAAGAAACTGCAATCGTTAAAAACGGACAGCTTGTTCCTGGTAATGTGATGAAAGTAACCATGTCGTGCGACCATCGTGCCGTTGACGGTGCTGTAGGATCAGCCTTCCTTAAAACGTTGAAAGGACTTCTCGAAGATCCGGTTCGGATTTTGATCTAATCATGGAGAAAATCCACGCGACAACCATTCTGGCAGTTCATCACAACGGCTCAGTTGCCATTGGTGGCGATGGGCAGGCTACGATGGGCAATACTATCGCGAAGAGCAACGTGAGAAAAATCCGCAAGCTGCAAGATGGTAAAGTGCTCACTGGTTTTGCAGGCTCGACCGCTGATGCCTTTACACTACTTGATCGCTTTGAAGAAAAACTGAATTCATATGGTGGCAATATGAAGCGTGCTGCTATTGAGTTAGCCAAAGATTGGCGAATGGATCGCTATCTGCGCAGACTTGAGGCAATGTTGATTGTCTGCAACAAAGATGAAATTTTAATGTTATCGGGAACAGGTGATGTCATTGAACCGGATCATCATGTTGCTGCTATTGGCTCTGGCGCTATGTATGCCCAGGCGGCCGCGTTAGCCATGATCAAGCATGCTCCCCAACTTTCGGCAGAGGAAATTGTTCGCGAAAGTTTAAGCATTGCCGCCGACATTTGCATTTACACCAACCATAACTTGGTGATAGAGAAGGTCCGATAACTCTCTTATTGGATTTTCAACCCTTCGCGTTCCACCCCATTTTGAGAGAGCACAAGTTTTTCAATTTGATTGTTGCTTCCTCTTTTAAAAATCACTTTGGCGTCTGATGTCTTAAAGAAAAATTTATCGGGCGCTTCAGCGTAAATCAAAACCATGGGTATAGACATGGATTGCAAAAAAAGATCCTTGCCCTTAGAGGTGATCGTGATCTTAAATGTTGGATTGATTTTGTAAACTCCTTCGTATTCTTTTAGTACTGTTGGGTCTAATGCCACTGGCATTTTTATTTCTTTTAGGGGCACGGACTCGTCAAGCCAATGAAATCCTAAATCATCGGCACCAGTTGTAGAATTCGTCAAGATCACGATCCCTCTTTTTTTCACCGGATCAAATCCAACAAAAGAACGAAAGCCCCCTGTTCCACCGTTGTGCCAAACGTATTTATGTTCGCGTATATGCCAACCTAAACCGATTTGCATAGTTGGGCTCCCCGCTTCGCTTTGCTCTTTATGAGCTTCCTTGAAGGCGGCAGTTAAAGTTGAGTTATCAGAGTTCAATTGAGCAACCAGGAATTTCAGCATGTCTTCAGCATTGGAGACGATACCACCAGCTCCCGTGAGCACGCTTTGATTGGTCCAGGTCCATGCCTTCATAGGACTAGTGTCTCGATAACCAGTTGCCAGAAGTTTGCTACTCCCCAATCCATTGATAAACGTCTGGTTCATTCCTAATGGAGAAAGAATTATCTCCTTGATTAATTCTGAATAGGGTCTGTTTTTCTGTTGTGTAAGAATGAATCCCAACAATCCCATTCCCAAGTTTGAATATTCATAGGTTGTTCCCGGCTCATTTTTTAACTCGCAATTGTTCAGATAGGCAGTTAATTCTTTTTCAGTGTAATCGATGTAGGGATTGGACTGATCGGCAGGACTAAAGTTTCCAGGCATGCGGGGAAGCCCTGAGTGAGCGCTGGCAAGATGGAGCAATGTAATTGACTTCTTATTCTTCTCAGGTAGTAAAATGGAAGAAGGCAAATGCTTTTGGGCCGGATCACTTAGGGCTAGTTCATTTTTTTGTACAAGGTAAGAAAGAACAGAACAAGTGAACGTTTTGGTTACGGATCCAATTTCAAAAAGAGTCTTTGAGGTGACTGATTCGCGTGTTGATAAATTGGATTTCCCATAATAGAAGAATTTACTTTTGCCGTCTTCAATTATTGCGACTGCGATTCCTGGTGTTTCATTCGAATCAACTCGTTGTTTGCACAACTCCTCTAAACTTTGAGCCCAACTACTCAAAGGAATTAGCACCAACCAAAAGAAAATAAACTTCTTCATATCCATAAAATTCAATTTTTATTTTCCTCGATGGGCATCTCTGGCTCTCCATTTTTCTCGTCACCTAATAAAATAACCAAAGGCTTTAATTCATTCGAATAAGAAAGGACAATTTTTAAAATACCAACGGCTGGCACCGCCAAAATCATTCCGGCAATCCCCCATATTTTTCCTCCCACCAGCAGAGCAATGATTGCTGCAAGTGCATTGATACTGATTCTTGAACCGGTGATTTTTGGGGTAATGAAATTACCTTCTAAAAATTGAACAAACATGTGAACACTAATTACACCTACTGCGTACCATGCACTATCTTTAGTAATAAAAGCTAAGATAGTAGGAAGTGTAGCTCCAATAGTAATTCCAACATAGGGAATCATAGTGAGAAGTCCAGAAAGAAATCCAAAAAAGATAGCATGTGGAATTCCTAAAATCAACAAACCAATGCTGTTAAGAACCCCCGCAATAAACACGACAAGGCTAAGTCCCGAGATATAATGGCGCACTACGCCTTGTATTTCATCTTTCCACTTTAGGTCCGAACCAATGTTTAGCGCCACTAGAAAATCTTTGAAGCGATTTCGGGAAAACAAAAACAAGAAAATATAAATCGGCACTTGAATGAAAAAATAAACTAAATAAGAAGTGGAGACAAGTAAATCAGCAGCGTTGTTGGAGAGGTTTTTTATAGCTTCTTTGAGAAGCTGGTCTTGTTCTTCTGTGCTGATATTGAATTGCTTGCTCAGCGACGAACTGATCACAGTTACTTGTGCAAAAAATCTATTCTCCAAATCTGGCAAACTGCTGACTAAACTTTTTAACTGAGAAATAACAAACCAGGTGAAAAGAGCAACAACCAAAATAGAACAAAGTAGAGTAATAATAATAGAAAAAATTCGCCCTGTTTTATTTTCAATCTGCTTTGCAATGGGAAGAAGGACAACCGAAAACAAAGCGGCAAATGAAATTGGAAGGATGATATCTTTTGCCAGGATCAAAGCAGTAATCAGCAGAGCGATTATTGTTAGTGACTTAAAAATTTTATCAAGTCTTTGCGTGTGTAATGTCTCCATATTTTGAAAGATCACGAATTTTCAATTGCTCTCAAAATGACAGTGCACGCCATCCGAATTTCTTCTTCGGTAATGGTAAGGGGAGGAGCAATGCGAAAACTGTAAGGATGAGATAAAAACCAGTAGCAGATCACGCCATTTTCTTTGCAACTCTGAACTATTCGGTTTACCCGATCTTCATTTTCAAAGTCGATAGCGAACATTAAGCCGATTCTTCTAATCTCCTTTATTTTTGGATGGCTGAGCAAACTTTCAATGAGTCTTCCTTTCGATTCGACATGGCTAAGAATTTTTTCATCTTCGATAGCTTGTAGAGTGGCTAAAGCAGACGCGCAGCAAACAGGATTGCCTCCGAATGTTGTAATGTGACCGAGCATGGGATCGTGCGTAAGCAATTGCATTTTCTCTTTGCTGGAAATGAAGGCGGCAATCGGTAAGCCTCCACCAAAGGCTTTACCAATGGTGAGAACATCAGGCACAATTTGGAATTGCTCAAACGCAAATAAAGTACCAGTTCGGCCCATGCCGCATTGAATTTCATCAAGAATGAGAAACGCACCGGCTTCATCGCATCTTTTTCTTACCGCCTGCAAATATTTTTTGGTGGGGATTCTTACGCCGGCGTCTCCTTGCACAGTCTCCATGATCACGCAAGCGGTTCGTTCTGTTATTTGTCGAATATCTTCCTCATTGTTAAACTCAATGAATTTTACGCCAGGTAAGAGCGGACGGAATGCATTCTTTTTGGTTTCGTTTCCTGAAACGCTCATCGAACCGTGTGTGCTTCCATGATAAGATTTTTTGCACGAAATGATTTCCATTCGGCCCGTTGCACGCTTCGCTAATTTGAGAGCAGCTTCGTTCGCTTCGGTTCCTGAGTTGACAAAATAGGTACAGTTGAGCTGAGCTGGCAAAAGTTCGGCGAGTTTCTTTGCCAGAAGATTAGGAGTGCTTTGAATATACTCGCCATAAACCATCACATGCAAATGTTTGTCAAGCTGATCTTTGATGGCTTGAACAACTTTGGGGTGGCGGTGACCAATATTGCTGACCCCGATACCGGAAATCATATCAATATATTTTTTTCCGTCGGGTGAATAGAGAAAAACTCCTTCTGCCTTCTCTATCTCAATGAGAAATGGATAAGGTGAGGTCTGAGCCAAATTATTTAAAAAAATTTCTTTACTGGTTTGCATAGCGTAAAGCTACGCCAACTTGGAATTATCTTAAATTGAGGGAAATAAAAAACTCTTGCCGGAAAGCAGGTCAATAATTTAGCAGGCTAATGTAACTTGATATCTTACCGAATAACGATAGCTCACGGTTTTTGTGCTCCAAGCGCATGTGAAATAATTATCCCAATAACAATAACGATCAACAAGAACAAAACTTGTCGGATCCGGCTCTTTAACCCTGCGTTGTTAATCATCTTCATGGTTCTCATAAGTTTTGTGTTTTTCGTAGTGTAAATGTGCAGCCGTTAACTTCCTGGATTTTTTGAAATCCACATCAAAACCTACACCCGTAACGTAACTTAGAGGAGAAACTTAAAATACTGGTTTAATGATAGGGTCAGGAGTTTTGAAGTTTGAGGAAATCCTCGACTTCTTTGCGTACATCCCGAACGGAGTAGCTGTCATAGCCGAGAGTGGCAATGGATTTGAATAAGTCACCCACCAGCTCCTTTTGAAGGCCTAATTTTTCGGCAAAGGCCGTTGCCACTTCTAATTCCACGTCTTCTACCACTTTGTCCAAGTAAATCATGTAAATAAGGTGATAGAGGGCTTCCAGCCGCCCAGCCTTATCGGAAGGTATGGTTGCATTGGTTATTTCCAGTTCCTTGAGGTCATCCACATTTACCCCTAACTGAATTCCCCATTTCACCAGGCAACGAATGTATTTGCTTTCAATCTTTTGGCTGGTCATCATAACGGCCAAAAGGTTGAAATAGCTCGTTTTTACCTTGCCAATATCCACACCTGCTTGGATCATAATTTAGAATATATAGCAATTTAACAATTTGAAGGGATTTCTGTTCGGGTTGGGGATAAAAGCATAAAAGACGCTTGTGGCGTCTTTTATGCTTAAGAATCTGACAAAAATTAGAACTTTGCGAGTTCTTGCACCATGTCAATTAATTTATTGGAGTAGCCCCACTCGTTATCATACCACGATACCACTTTTACAAAATGATCGTTCAAAGCAATCCCTGCTTTGGCATCAAAAATAGAAGTACGAGCATCTCCCAGGAAGTCTTGCGACACTACATCATCTTCAGTATAACCGAGTATCCCTTTCAGTTCACCTTCAGAGGCTTCTTTCATGGCAGCTTTCACCTGATCATAGGTTGCGGCTTTATCCAAGCGTACGGTAAGGTCAACTACCGATACATCAGCAACAGGAACACGGAAAGACATCCCAGTTAATTTTCCTTTCAATTCTGGGATGACCAAAGCCACAGCCTTGGCCGCACCTGTTGAAGAAGGAATAATATTTTGATAGGCACCACGGCCTCCGCGCCAGTCCTTGGCCGAAGGAGAGTCTACCGTTTTTTGGGTAGCCGTAACTGCATGAATCGTACTCATCAGGCCTTCAACGATACCAAACTTATCGTTCAATACTTTTGCTATAGGAGCAAGGCAATTGGTAGTGCATGATGCGTTTGATACGATCGTATGTTGTGCGGTAAGTTTCTTGTGGTTCACACCCATCACAAAAGTTGGGGTGTCATCTTTGGCAGGGGCAGACATCAGCACTTTTTTTGCACCTGCAGCGATGTGCTTTTGGCCATCGGCCTGTGTTAAAAATAAGCCGGTTGATTCAATGACAATCTCAGCACCAACTTCAGACCATTTCAAATTGGCCGGATCTTTTTCTGCGGTAACGCGGATGGTCTTTCCATTAACAACCAAATTTTTATCTTTTACCGAAACGGTGCCTTTAAATTGGCCGTGGGTGGAGTCGTACTTAAGCATGTATGCCATGTAATCAGGATCAACGATATCGTTGATGCCTACAACTTCAATATCTTTTCTGTCGATAGCTGCCCGGAAGGCAAGGCGCCCTATGCGGCCAAATCCATTAATTCCGACTTTTGTCATTTTTTGTTGGGTTAAAGATTATTTGTGAGATCAAAAATATATTTCATTAATGCTAAAACCAACGAAAAGATTCCTTGAGAGCAATTATTTTATTTCATGCGTTTGCAATTCCAAATGAGCGGGCTATCTTTGCGCCTCTTTTGAGCGAAGGTCCGTTCGTCTAGGGGTTAGGACACCAGATTTTCATTCTGGTAACACGGGTTCGATTCCCGTACGGACTACCAAACGGGAAGTCATCAAATTATTTTGATCACTTCCCTTTTTTATTTTCTGTAACTCGTTGTTTTCCTGCATGATGAGAGACACGACCTCGTTGAATACCGGGGTTCGATATTGAGAATTTTCAAAAACGAGTTTTTCTGTGAAGATCGAACACACTATTTTTTGCTTCACTTCAGTATTCGCATTTTCAAAATAACCGTCAACATTTTTCAAAAAAGAGAATCCATTTTTCAAATATTTCATAAAGTTGCTATCCAGAGAATCGATTGCAACTTTTTCCCTTGCCAGTGTTGCATTGATCAGATCGTAACGTTTTTTGATGTCGCGGTATTCAGAGGCATCAAGTTGTTTGTCGAGCATCAGTTGGGTGGCCTCACCGATGCGTTTTTCATTTTTGTCAATCTCCTCTTTTATCTTAATGCCTTTGCAATTCTTCTCTTTGCTGTTTTCTTTAAAGACCTCTTTCAATATATCATGATATAAATCCATCACCTCCTCCTTGGCCGAGATTTGAGAGAGGAGTTTTGCAAACTCATCGTTTGCCCGTTTGGCATGGAACCTTGTAGGGCATCCGCCCCGGCAATGGTAGTAGAAATAACGAGTCCCCAATTTTCCACGTGATGCACTTCCCGTCAATGTACTGCCACATTTTGCACATCTTAAAAAACCACGAAGAGGGAGTTCCACATTCTGTTTGGCTTTCCTTATCGTCTTTGGTTTTCTTCCATTCAAAATATCCTGAACCTGCCAAAAGGTATTTTCGTCAACAAGCGGTTCATGAAGCCCTTGCACTGTAGCTTCTTCTTCATCCCTGAATGCAGGGATGAAAATCTTCCCTGCATAAATGGGATTGTGCATAAGTCGGTTGAAATTGCTGCGGCTGCACTGCATCCCTTTTGCATTGAACCTCCTGCGCACTTCTTCCAAAGAGTAAAACCCTCCGACCATTTCTTGGAAAGCTTGTTGGATAAATGTGGAGTTCTGATCTGGTACGATAACAGGCTTGTTGTTTTCGTTACGGATGTTCTTGTAGCCAAGTGGGGCCAAGGCCACCCACCGTCCATCTTTCCTTGCCTTCCTCATGCCCGACCGAACGTTGAGCGAGCGTCTGTCATTTTCAACTTCAGGGGCGGCAAGATAAAAAGCAAGCATGAGCTTGGCTTCAGGGATATTCAAATCCAAATATTGTTCAATGGCACAAACTTCGATGCCCAGCTTGTCGAACTGGTGGATCATCTGGTAACTATCTCTGGCATTCCGTGAGAACCTGTCCCACTTGATGAACAATAGTTGGTCAATGTTGCTTTTGTTTTGTTTGGCGAATTGAAGCATCTGCCTGAAGGCAGGGCGTTCAAATGTCTTGGCAGAATGGTCTTCCTTAAAAAGAGAGATAACCTCAATGTC
>Ga0302164_10000030_pt1 | contig 84816 bp, 83 predicted proteins | sample I_Fen_E3_1_FD_193500 | JGI IMG/M metagenome (GOLD analysis project Ga0302164, IMG submission 193500) | Peat permafrost microbial communities from Stordalen Mire near Abisko, Sweden - I_Fen_E3_1 | ecosystem: Environmental > Terrestrial > Soil > Wetlands > Permafrost | place: Sweden: Abisko...
CGGAAAGAATATAAAAACCAAAACGATACAACGTTTTGCTTACTCCCTTCCAGAAGACGCTGGCATGAATAGCACCACGTTGAAAAGAATTGAGCCCATTGCCCAAGAAGCAATTTCGATTGGCGCAACTCCCGGCTGCCATATCTTGGTTGCGCGGAATGGAAAAGTGATTTACGAAAAATCGTTTGGTTCACTGAGCTACGATAATAAAATTCCGGTAAGTGATGAAACCATTTATGACCTCGCTTCGGTAACGAAAGTGTCAGCCACGTTACAGACGGTGATGTACATGCACGAAAAGGGGATGATCGACATCAACAAAAAAGCCTCCGTATATTTACCTGAACTAAAAGGATCAAACAAAGAAGATTTTATAATTAAAGACATTCTTACCCATCAAGCCGGACTGTGGCCTTACCTTCCTTTCTGGGCAGAGACTGTGAAAGATTCTATCGTCACCAAAAAATATTATGGCCACGAAGCAAGTAATGAATTTCCATTTCCCGTAGCTGAAAATTTGTTTGCTACAAAATCCATGAAAGATTCACTGTGGCAGTGGATCATTAAATCAAAAGTTCGTGAAAAATCGCCACGCGCTGGTTATGATTATCGCTACAGCGACATGGGCTTTTACATCATGCAACACCTGGCCGAGAAAATGATTGGCGAGCCCTTAGAAGATTTTTTGCAAAAAAATATTTATCAGCCGTTAGGTGCCTCAACGCTTGGTTACTTACCGTTGAGGAAATTTCCACTGACTCAAATTGCGCCAACCGAAAAGGATACACTCTTTCGTAAAAGTCTATTGGTAGGTTACGTTCATGATCAGGGTGCGGCTATGCATGGAGGAATTGCCGGGCACGCCGGATTGTTTAGCAATGCGAATGACCTTGCAAAACTCGGGCAAATGTGGTTGAACCAGGGTAGCTATGGTGGAGTTCAGTTCTTCAAACCGGAGACCCTTAATTTTTTTACAGCTAAACAATATACCGACAGCAGACGCGGCCTCGGCTGGGACAGACCGATATTAAGTGATTGGAACAGCCCCGTGTCGATGTACGCTTCTTCAAAAACCTTTGGTCATACAGGCTTTACAGGCACTTGTATTTGGGTAGATCCAGAATTTAACCTTGTCTATGTGTTTCTTTCCAACCGTGTGAATCCGGATATGAACAACACTAAAATATTAAATGCCAATATCCGTCCACGGATACAGGATGTTATTTATCAATCCATTTTTACATATTGTAAAAATCACAATCAGGTTGAAACCAAATAATCACAAATCGAGTTAAACCAGAAATCGCAAACCCAAAAACTGTGGAAAAGATGAAAATCGGTATTGTTTGTTACCCAACATTTGGTGGTAGCGGTGTGGTAGCGACCGAGCTCGGTAAGGGGCTGGCAAAAAAAGGTCATCCGGTTCATTTTATTACTTACAATCAACCCAGCCGATTAGATTTTTTAAGCGAAAATTTATTTTATCATGAAGTAGAGTTTCGCAATTATCCTCTTTTTGAACACGCCCCTTACGAACTTGCCTTGGCAAGTAAAATGGTAAGCGTTGTAAAAAATGAAAAACTGGATTTGCTCCACGTTCATTATGCCATACCTCACGCTTCAGCCGCGTACATGGCAAAGCAAATTTTGAAAACGAAGGGGATCTACATTCCGGTAATCACTACACTTCACGGCACTGACATTACTTTAGTGGGAAGGGATCCATCGTATGAACCGGTGGTAACATTCAGTATTAACCAGTCGGATGGCGTGACATCCGTATCGCGCGATTTAAAAAAAGAAACGTACGAATTTTTCGATATTCAAAATCATATTGAAGTCATTCCTAATTTCATTGATTTAGAAAAATTCAAGAAGCAAAAGAAAGATCATTTTAAAAAAGCAATTTGCCCGGATGGTGAAGCGCTGGTGGTACATACATCCAATTTTCGTAAAGTGAAACGAGTGGGTGACGTTGTAAAAACATTTTACAACATCCACAAAGAAATTCCTTCTAAGCTTTTAATGATTGGCGATGGCCCCGAACGCGATGGGGCTGAGCAACTTTGCCGCGACTTCGACATTTGTGATGATGTTCGTTTCCTTGGAAAATTGGAAGCAGTGGAGGAAGTATTGTCCGTAGCCGATTTATTTTTAATGCCATCCGAAAAAGAAAGTTTTGGGCTGGCGGCCCTTGAAGCAATGGCTTGCGAAGTTCCGGTGATCAGCTCCAATTCTGGAGGATTACCAGAACTTCAGGTGCAAGGTGTAACAGGATTTATGAGTAACGTTGGCGATATTGACGACATGACCCGCAAAGCGTTGTTTATCCTGGATAAGAAGAATTTACCTCAATTCAAGGCCAATGCATTAAAGCGCGCCCAGGAATTTGACATTACCAATATATTGCCCTTGTATGAAAATTATTACCGGCAGATATTAGAAAAGGCTGTTGCAAAGGAGCCGGTTTAAACCATTTTCGATTGTGATAGTCTTTGATTCAATGTAAATTAGCCTCAATTAAAGCACTATGAACTACGCCGTAAAACCTCAGAGTAAAGGCACAAAACAATTGTTCAGAAACCCCATTCTAGAAAAATTGTCGCGCACGCATATTTCAGTGCCTTTGATTATTTTCTTTTCTTATGCCGCGGCTCTCCTGTATTGGAGTGTCACACATACATCACTATCGGTGCAAGCCACGATTGGAATGTTTTTTATTGGCATGATCACCTTCACTTGGATAGAATATATGGTGCACCGCTACCTTTTTCATATGGGTGCACACACCGAGAAGCGAGCTAAACTACAATACACACTGCATGGTGTTCACCATGAATTTCCAAAAGACAAAGAACGCCTTGCCATGCCACCGATTGTAAGTATTTCGATAGCGACAATTCTGCTGTTTTTATTTCGGTTGATCCTCGGTGATTTGGTGTTCTCGTTCTTACCAGGATTTTTAGTAGGCTACGCAGGGTATCTTTCCATTCACTATATGGTGCATGCATTTCAGCCTCCCAAAAATTTTCTAAAAGCGCTTTGGGTAAATCACAGTGTCCATCATTATAAAGATGGAGTGGAGGTTTTTGGGGTGTCATCTCCACTGTGGGATTACATCTACGGAACAATGAAAAAATAATTTAAGCTCATTAAAATAAAAATGCCGTGCAAAAACGGCTTTTATTTCTCAAAATACTATCTTTTTAAAAATTCGTTTCTTTCAAAGCCTTTTGTGAAGGACCATGTGAATAGGTAGGGCAAGTGTGAATTGAACAAGCTGAACTCAATACTGCTAACACCAAAAACAAAACTGTAACTGATTTTCTCATAAAAAATTTAGCGGTTAAAAATCTTCGTCAAATTTAAGTCGACTAAATTCAGGAATATTTTTAAGAACAGTCGATTTATTACATGGGTTTAAAAAGTGTTTTCAAAAGAAGTAGCCTGTAAAATTTTACGTTCGATGAACATAAACGGGGGATATTTGGTTTATCTTGAACATATAAACTATGCTTGGTCACCGGTTTTCGAAATATAGTCCACCACAAGACGGTAAATCCGATTTTGAGAAACTTCTGAAAGTCTTCATGCAATTATTGCTGATCACTTCCGGCAACGTTTTCGAAGCGTTGCAGTGGCTTACCGAGGTTGATAAACAATATGGACTTACCAATAAAGATTATGGCATTGGCGATTTCATTGAAGACCTGAAAAAGAATGGTTACATCACCGATGAAGGACCAAATGGTGAGTTCAAAATCAAACCCAAAGCCGAACAAAATCTCCGTCAGTCGGCGTTAGAAGAAATTTTCGGAAAATTAAAAAGAACAAAACCAGGCGGCCATCAAACTCCACACAATGGCCGAGGTGACGAACCTACTACTGACAGGCGTGATTACGAATTTGGCGACACGATTGAACAGATTTCGATTACTGATTCCTTGCGGAATGCTCAGGTCAATCATGGATTGGAAGATTTTTTCATGACGGAAGAAGACTTGGAGATTGTTGAGAATGAGTCTAAGTCTCAAACCTCTACGGTGTTGATGATTGATATTTCACACTCCATGATTTTGTATGGAGAGGATAGAATTACTCCAGCGAAAAAAGTGGCGATGGCGCTATCCGAATTGATCACCACAAAATATCCGAAAGACACCCTTGACATTTTAGTTTTCGGTGATGATGCCTGGCAAATTGAAATTAAGGATTTACCCTATTTGCAGGTTGGTCCGTATCATACCAACACCGTTGCAGGGTTAGAGTTGGCGATGGGTATTCTTCGAAGGAAGAAAAACACCAACAAGCAAATCTTCATGATCACCGATGGCAAGCCAACCTGTATCAAACAAGGAATCAAGTATTACAAAAACAGTTTTGGCCTTGATCAGAAAATCTTGAATAAGACGCTTGATCTTGCTGTGCAACTTCGCAAAATAAAAATACCGGTTACCACATTTATGATCGCTACCGATCCTTACCTCAAATCCTTTGTACGCGAATTCACCAAAGCAAACAACGGCAATGCCTACTACAGCAGCTTACAGGGATTGGGCAATTTGGTATTTGAAGATTTTAAAAGAAACAGAACGAAGAATCTCTAACCGTTAATCGTAAAAGTTATTCGCTAATGGCAAGACGAAAAACCTAAATACTGCAACGGTTAACAATTAACTAATAATGATAGAATGAAAGATTTTCAAAAAATAAAAAACCTCGGCCAACTCAAAGCATCCGGATTCAAATTCAAAACCATTAAGGATGAATTGCGCGGCAACCTGATTGAGAAATTGCGAAACAAAGAAAACGTCTTCGAAGGAATTTGGGGTTATGAAGAAACGGTTATACCAGATTTAGAAAGAGCCATCCTAGCCGGTCATGACATTAACCTGCTAGGCTTACGCGGACAAGCAAAGACAAGGCTTGCTCGATTGATGGTTCATTTGTTGGATGAATACATTCCTGTCATTGAAGGATCGGAGTTAAATGACGATCCACTCAATCCGATTTCTCGTTACGGTCATGATAAAATCAATCTGCTCGGAGATGAAACTCCGGTTACCTGGCTTCATCGCGATGATCGCTACACAGAAAAACTGGCCACACCTGACGTTTCCATTGCCGATTTAATTGGTGATGTTGATCCTATTAAAGCTGCTTCGTTGAAACTTCCCTACTCCGATGAACGTGTGATTCACTTTGGATTAATTCCCCGCTCTCATCGTTGCATTTTTGTAATCAATGAATTACCCGATTTGCAAGCGCGTATTCAGGTTGCGCTCTTCAATATTTTACAAGAAGGCGACATTCAAATCCGAGGTTTTAAATTACGATTACCACTTGAAATTCAATTTGTATTTACCGCCAACCCCGAAGACTATACCAACCGCGGAAGTATCGTCACTCCCTTGAAAGATCGGATCGACAGTCAAATCATTACTCATTATCCGAAGACACTTGATATTGGTAAACGGATCACACAGCAAGAAGCAAACATCCGCGCTGAGCAGAAGAAAATGATTTCCGTTGGAGAAATTGCAAAGGATATCATTGAACAAATTGCATTCGAAGCAAGGAAAAGTGAATACGTGGATGCCAAAAGTGGAGTATCCGCACGACTTACTATTTCGGCTTATGAAAATTTAATCGCAGCCGCCGAGCGGAGAAGCATTATCAACAACGAAAAAAATACTTCCATCCGCGTTTCTGATTTTATTGGTGTTATTCCTTCCATCACCGGCAAGGTTGAACTAGTGTATGAAGGCCAACAAGAAGGTCCTGGTATTGTCGCGCAGAATTTATTAGGCAAGGCTATCCGTTCACAGTTTATTAATTATTTTCCCGATCCCGATAAATTCCGCAAGCAAAAAGAAAAGAGCCCTTATCGAAAAATCACCAATTGGTTTGGCGATAGTAACTCAGTGGACCTGCTTCATGACTTAAGCAATGCTGAATATGAAAAAACGCTGCAATCCGTTCCAGGGCTTTTGGATTTAATCAATGAATTTCAAAAAGGACAAGATGCATCTCTAAAATTATTCCTGATGGAGTTTGCTCTTCATGGTTTGGCAGAACACAGTTTGATCAGTAAACACAATTTAACATCCGGGCATCAGTTCAAAGATTTGCTCAGCAGTATGTTCAGTCTGCCGAAAGAAGAAAGCAATGAAGAAGACGAAGAACTCGGCAACGACAAATATTAAGAGCGACGAAGTTTTAGAATTGCAGCACCTGGTAGTTGAGGGTGAAGGCCATCAGTTAGAATTCAAACGCAAAGCTTCTCATCCTGAAAAAATTGTTCGTGAAATGATCGCCTTCGCTAATACCGAGGGAGGAACTGTTTTGATCGGTGTGGATGACAACGGAGCTCTTGCGGGAATAAAATATCCAGATGAAGAATTGTTGTCTGTGCGCGAAGCTTTACAAAAGCACGTGAGACAAACATTTGTATATCAAGATTCTTTGATAACCCTTTCCGAAAATCGATTTGTTCTACGGCTTGACATTGCTCCCAATTTGAAACGACCTATTTTATTTTGGATTGATTCGAAGCATTCCGAAAGTTATGTGCGCGTTAATGACATGAGTGTAAAAGCCAGTAACGAGATGATAGAAATCATTCGAAGAAAGCGACAAAAAAAAGATATCCGATTTTATTTTGCGGAACACGAATTGGCACTCATGAAATACTTAGATAAGTATCCATCCATTACCTCCAAGGAATTTCAAAAGCTTACTGGACTGAATCAATACGCTGCCTCCCGCAAATTAATTTTGTTGGTGCTTGCCAACGTGTTGAAAATAACTGCTACCGAGAAGGGAGATTTATATTCAAGGATTTAGTTAAGCCTTTTCAAATCAAGTTCAAAGCCGGGCAATAAATCTCCACCGATGAGTTTCTTATCAAACTCAATTACCTCCTCAACATTTGATTTCGGCTTGTAGACGTAGGATTTCTTTTCGATGGGATCAATGAGCCATCCTAACTGACAACCATTTTCAATCCACTTTTCCATCTTTGATTTTAATTGACTCAATGAATCTGACTTTGAGCGCAATTCAATTACAAAGTCTGGGCAAACAGGGGCAAATTTTTCCTGCTGATTAAATGTGAGTGCTTCCCATCTCTCTTTCTTTATCCATGCGATATCTGGAGAACGCATTGATCGGTCCGGTAGTGAACCCTCCTGATGAATCAAAACCGTAGCCTAAGGTTGGATTGGCTTCAACCCAATTTCCAAACAAAATGTTTAATCTGAAATTGAGATTGCTTGAGAAACTACCTGCTGGTGACATAATTATTAATTGACCTTCTTCGTCACGTTCGATGCGGAGTTCCTTATTCGCAACACACAATTCGAACAGCACGTCATCTGTCATTGCATAGCGCTCCGGTATTTTCAAGATAACCTCCTCCATAATCAAATTTACTGAAAGAATTACAAATCCTCCTCGCGTTCCAACATTAAAATCGAAGCCTGCGGCACGATAAAATATTTCTCGCTTTCATAGATCACTTCAATAGCTCCTTTCTGAAGAAAGATCGCCAGATCACCTTCCTGGGCTTGAAGTGGTAGATATTTAATTTGATCGTCCTTACCTTTCCACAAATCATCTTCATCGGCAGGCATAGGCAATGGATAGCCCGGGCCTACTTTAATAACAAAGCCTCGTTGAATTTTTTCCTTCTCTTGAACCCCTGGAGGAAGATAAAGTCCGCTTTCGGTTTTGTCAGATTCCTTGGCAGGGCGAATCAACACACGATCGCCTACTACAATGAGTTTTTTTAATTTGTTATCAGCTGTGATTTTCATTTTCTCTTGTTGGAAGATTTGTTCAACACTCAAAATTACAAGAAAGGATGCAATTACTCTCTTCGCATCGCTTCCACTGGATCGAGGCGTGAAGCTCTCACGGCAGGATAAGTTCCAAAAATAATTCCAACCAGCAGTGCAAGGATAGCAACAACCACAATTGTATTCCATGTGTATAAAGCCTGAAATGGAATTTTTGTTAGCGCCCGGATAATAGGTATTGCTCCCATCGTTCCGAAAATCCCCAATAACAATCCGCAAAAACTTCCAACCGAAGAAATGGTGATGGATTCTGTCAAAAATTGGAGAAGGATATCTTTGCGTTTTGCGCCCATCGCTTTACGCACTCCGATCTCTGAAGTTCGCTGGGTAACAGAGATCAACAAAACGTTCATCACACCAATACCACCAACCACGACAGAGATACCAACAATCAATCCCATGATAACACGAAACAAACGAAAACCTCTTTCAGCTTGTTCTAGTCGAAAACCATTGGTCATTATTTCCAGGTCGTCGGCATGATTTCCAAATTCCTTTTTAAGCTGCTCACCTAAAGAAGTCTTGATCGATCCAATATCTCCAAGGTTTTCTGCCTCAATCACAACTGCAGGTGGATAATTCTTTAATTCAGCCTCAGAAAATAATATGATAGGCAAAAATATCTCTGGGTTTTTAGACTTGCTTTGTACAATGCCGATGATGTTGGCTGTATGTCCATTCAGATTGAGATGATGTCCAATTAAGTGGGTTGAAGAATCCTTTCTCATAATAGCCTCTGCAAAAACCGTATTCACGACTGCCACCGAAGAACTATTTTTCAAATCGGCAGAATCAAAAACTCTTCCTGATTTTATTTCTGTTCCCGGCCTAAGGTTTTCGCTGCTTCCATAAATCATACTCGCTACTTTTTTTCCTTTTCCTTCCAGCTCCACCTCTGATGACTGTGAATTGAGTAAATAAGAAAGAGCTGGCTTCGTCAGTGATTGCTGAATTCTTTTAAACTGCCAATAGTTGATGTAAGCGAATGAATCTTTCTTCACCACGATGCCATTCACATTTTTTGTGGGATGAGATGAGATAATGATTGAGTTCAGTGACGTGGTTGTATTGATTTGCTCTTTCGCAAACTTCTCCATACCATCAATCAAACAGAGAATAGCAACAAGAGAAGCGACTCCTATCACCATTCCCAATATTGATAAAAGCGTATGAAAAAAATGGCCGTATATAGTGCTTACTGCCATTTTAAAAGAGTTAAGAATTTTTCTAAGCATGCAAACAATCGAAAGTCTGTTGCCAAGACTTTTAATAAAGCTAAATGTTACACTGGAACAGTCGTCCCTGAAGTGCTAGCTAAACAAATCTTTTTGGTCGTCCTTTTTCTCAGGATAGTTTTCTGATGAATACAAAGGAAGTTTATTCAATCGATTAGATAAAATGGAGTCTTCGGTTATGATACCTTTTGAATTGGCCTCGTTTTTAAGAGTCGAAGTTTCTTGCTCTAATTCTTTAACGCTAATCTGTTTTGCTCTTCGTTCAATGGGCGGGTTAATTTTTTCCGCCATTTCAAATTCAGAAACTTTCTCTAAAATATCTTTTGGCAAATCGGCAGCGCTGCGATAAACCAATTCAAAGAATTGTCGGGTAAAAAATCCATCTATCTGGATTCTTCTCTTTGAAAGATGGACGAACTTGCCCAGCACACGACAAATGTTTTCCCTTTCTTCGGGACTTAGCTGCTCAGCAAATTCATAATCTTCGATTTTTAACAAACTTAAAATCACCGGCTCAAGCGAATCGATCGAAATGACAAACACGCTGTAATCGGCTAACCGAAAAACATATTGGTCAAGTGTTTCTAATGTGTTGGTGGGTACCACAAGAAAAATATCCTTCTTAACATCCTGTTCCTTCGCATATTTCTTCGCCGACTCTGCCTGATTTTTTAAATAATTTCTGAAGTTGGATAAATCTTCTCCTGCTGGACTCTTAGCATCGAAAACAACAAACTCGTTACTAATCTTCAATGTATTGTCCGGTTCGCCTTTAAACGGAACTTTATCAACGTACTCGATAGTATGCCTCGAGCAAATGGTTTTGATAGTGTTCTTTACATTCTCCTGATGGGCCGTCCACGTTTCACGAAGTTTGTGGATCCTGTTTATTTCAGTATCCTTTCGTTCTTGCAGTTCACGGTTTCGATCATTCTGAATTCGGTCTTGAATACTCTTTAGCGAATCTACTGCTTTAGCATGGTCTTGCTTTCTAAACTCTTCGTCTTTTAGTAATTGCGTGTTTTGTTGAATACTTTTTTGAAGTTCGCGCTCAGTTGATTCCAATCTTTCACGTAAAACGGCCACATCGTTAGAGAGTTCTGTTCCACGCTTGAAGTAAAGCTTATTTTGCTCGAGCGCAGTGGTCAGATCCTTTTGAAGTGATTCAATTTGCTTATTGGATTCTTTCAAAACCTGAACTTCTGTGTTGAGTCGCACAACCGATTCCGTTAGGCTCTTGTTTGTCGCTCGTTCTATTGATAATGCATTGGCATTTTGGACTGACTCTTCCGCTTTCGAAATAAACTTCTGTAAATCGGCGGAAGCATCAATCAATTGATTTTTGATCTTGCCCCAACCGAAGAGTCGGCTAAAAAAATTAATCTCCCTGAGGCTTTCAAAAAGTTTCCTGATATGATCAAAGGTATCCATCTCGCAAAGTTATGTCATTTCATTCCTCATGCAACGTCATAACCTGATCGCAAGGTAAATTAGTGAGCCAAGAAATTGCAGCATGGCAATAGAAAGTGCTAACTTGTGTTTTAAAACACACCAACTTACAAATTGGCCGGACTTTTGTATACACAATGTGAACTTATCTGGATTGGTTGTATTATAAAAAAAATTATAAACAAATGAAAACAATACTTGTTTTTGGATTGTCACTTGTCTTCGCTCCTTATGTTAATGCTCAGTCTGCGAATGACGAGATGCAAATGTTTCAAACCATGTTTGGATTAGCTAAGAAAGAAATCGTTTCTGAATTTGTGAAAATTGATGGGGCTAAAACCGATACGTTCTGGAAACTATATGATGAATACGAAAGCAACCGGAAACAATTGGGGCAAAAGAGATTTGTGGCCCTCAACAACTATGTAAAAAATTACACCAGACTGTCAGCTGCTGAAACGGATCAAATTATTAAGGATATCATCTTACTTTCTGACAACCAGGACAAACTTATAGCTCAGTACTATGATAAAATAAAGAAAGGAGTAAGCATTTCTTCAGCTGCGCAGTTCTATCAGATTGAATGGTACCTGCAAAGCCAGGTGCGCACCAACATCCTCGAGAGTATCCCTATGATCAACGAACTCGAGAAGAAAAGCAAGTGATTAACCCTAGTCGCATGTGTTAGGCATTCCAGCCTGTTTTGGGTAATTTTGTCTTGATAAGTATCAGGACTAAAACAAAGAATTTTTATGGTTGACACAATCTCTTCAGGCCGCGAAGCTATCGCCTTGGAAGATAAGTACGGTGCGCACAATTATCATCCATTGCCGGTAGTGCTCACCAAGGGTGAAGGCGTTTATGTGTGGGATGTAGATGGCAAGCGTTATTACGATTTTCTTTCAGCCTATAGTGCCCTCAACCAGGGGCATTGCCATCCACGGATTGTTAATGCGCTGATTAATCAAGCAAAAGAACTCACCTTAACTTCACGCGCTTTTTATAATGACAAACTGGGGTTGGCCGAAAAATTTGTTTGCGAAACATTCGGTTATGATAAGGCACTATTCATGAATAGTGGTGCCGAGGCCAATGAAACTGCTATTAAGCTCGCGCGAAAATGGGGCTATACCAAAAAGGGAATTGAAGATAACAAAGCTGTGATCGTGGCCGCGAAACAAAATTTTCACGGCCGCACTACTACCATCATTTCTGCCTCCACCGATCCTTCAGCAACAAAAAACTTCGGACCTTTTATGCCAGGGTTTGAAATTGTAGATTATGATAATGTCGCTGCTCTGGAAAAAGCACTGAGCAATAAAAATGTTTGTGCGCTCTGGATCGAACCGATCCAGGGTGAGGCCGGTGTATTTGTTCCGCATGATGGTTACTTGAAAGCGGCTGAAAAACTTTGTAAGCAACACCATGTGCTGTTGATGATGGACGAAATCCAGACCGGCATTGCACGCACTGGCAAAATGCTAGCCAGCGATCACGAAAATGTAAGACCCGATCTTTTGATTTTAGGCAAAGCACTCTCGGGTGGAGTTATGCCGATCTCGCTGGTGCTAGCCGATGATGAAATCATGCTGGTGATCAAGCCGGGCGAACACGGCTCAACCTTCGGTGGCAACCCTTTGGCTGCAGCTGTAGTAATTGAAGCTTTGCAAGTGGTGAAAGACGAAAAGCTTGCAGAAAATTCCGAGCGACTCGGAAAAATTTTCCGCGACCGGATGAATGCACTAAAACAAAAAACAAAATTGATTACGCTCGTGCGTGGTAAAGGGTTACTCAACGCTATAGTGATCAACGATACGGAAAATAGTGAAACTGCGTGGAACCTTTGCTTGAAGTTTGCTGAAAATGGATTGCTGGCAAAACCTACGCACGGTAATATTATTCGTCTTGCTCCTCCATTGGTAATTAATGAAGAACAAGTTCACGAATGCTGTGATATCATTGAGAAGAGTGTGATGACATTTAGTTTTTAAAAGAATTATAGTCTTAGCAATATGAAAACAAAACTCGTCCTCTATTTGCTTAGCGTGATGGGAAGCGTGTTTGGCCAAACAATTCCATCACCCGAAGTTCAAATCAAAACAGCATTACTGGCTTGCCCAGATGAATCAAAAGACAAGGCGATGATCTATGGCTATTCGCCCAAAGGAGATTTCATCGTGTTGCGCCCAGGAACCAATGAATTGGTTTGCCTCGCTCATGACCCGAACCAGCCAGGCCTCAATGTGTCGTGTTACCACAAAAGTCTTGACCCATTTATGGCACGTGGCAGAGAATTAAAGAAAGAAGGAAAAAAATTCCAGGAAGTTTTTGACGTTCGCGAAAAGGAAGTCAAAAGCGGCAAGCTGATCATGCCGAAAAATCCGGCAACATTAATCATCTACTCGGCTGATAAAGAAAAATATAACCCGATGACGGGAGAAGTTCAAGACGGCTATCAGCGTTCGGTGATTTATATTCCTTATGCTACAGCAGAAAGTACCGGCTTGCCCACCAAGCCCATCGCTCCAGGTATGCCATGGATTATGGATCCGGGAACACATCGTGCTCATATCATGATCGATCCTCCGAGGAAATAGTTAAATCTAAATCAGACATTTACAAACTTCATGGCACCTTCCGTATAACGGAGTCCTGCAGCAACGCCTTTGGGTGCGATGGCATCAATATCTTGTAATTCCTCTTTTGTGAATTTTACATTTACTGCGCCCTCATTTTCTTCAAGGTATTTCATCCGCTTCGTTCCCGGAATCGGAAAGATGTGTTCACCTTGGGCCATCACCCAAGCCAGGGCGAGTTGTGAAGCTGTGCAATTTTTCTTAGCTGCTAACGCTTCCAATTTATTTACTACATCTAAATTCTTTTGAAAATTTTCGCCTTGAAAACGTGGAGAAGTTCTTCTAAAATCATTGGCGTCAAAATCCTCAAACTTTTTGATTTGCCCTGTCAGAAATCCGCGACCGAGAGGAGAATACGCAACAAAGGCAATTCCTAACTCTTTGCATGTGCTCAGCAATTCATCTTCCGGTTCACGGCTCCACAGTGAAAATTCAGTCTGTAGCGCAGTGATTGGATGAATTTTATGCGCTCTACGCAATGTGGCTGGAGAAACTTCCGAGAGACCAAGTGTTCTTATTTTTCCCTGCTTCACCAATTCTGCCATCGCTCCAACAGTTTCTTCAATAGGCGTGGCCGGGTCAACGCGGTGGAGATAATACAAATCAATTACATCGACATTCAGTCTTTTCAAACTTGCCTCGCACGCTTTAAAAACATAATCCGGCTTTGCATTAAAACCGCGTACCGTGGGATCAGAAGGATCGCGTAAAATGCCAAATTTCGTAGCCAGCGTAACTTGGTTCCGTTTGCCTTTTAATGCTTTGCTGAGCAAAATTTCATTGGTAAACGGGCCATACATATCTGCCGTATCAAGAAAGGTTATTCCCAAATCGATAGCACGATGAATTACTTTTATGGATTCAGTGTCGTCAAATGACCCATAAAAATCTGACATGCCCATGCAGCCGAGGCCGAGCTGCGAAGTTTTTAATCCTTGGGACCCGAGGTTGCGAATTTGCATCGAGGTTGGTTTAGGTATGAGGGAAACAAAAAGCTTGTTATAAAGTTCAAGAAGGAATCAAATCTTAAAGCACGCCAAGTTTTCGAAGTTCCAATTTCAATTGAGATGGCGATTGAAAATGAACTCCAGCGATACCAACTGCTTGACCGCCAAGAATATTTCGAGGAACATCGTCAATGAAAATGGATTTAGCTGGATCGATCTTATACCGATCCAACAAGATTTGATAAAACTCAGGAAAAGGTTTCCTTGTTTTCTCATGACCTGATACAACAATGCCTTCAAACCAGTGAAGAAAATCAAAATTTTTCAACGCCCAGGGAAATGTTTGCTCCGACCAATTCGTGAGTGCGTAGAGTCTGAATTTTTTCGATTCTCGTATTTGACTCAAGATTTCCACGGTACCGGCAATTGATCCATTTACAGTTTCTTCCCATCGATTATACCAGGCGCGGATAGGGTTCTCATGTTCAGGAAATTTAATAAGCAATTCGCTGGTGGCTTCTTCAAAAGATCGCCCGCCATCTTGTTTCTCATTCCAATCGTTGGTGCACACATGTTGAAGAAACCATTCCATTTCAGTATCCGTCTTAAAAATCTTTCGGTAGAGATGGCGCGGGTTCCAATCAATTAACACGCCGCCCAAATCAAAAATTATTGTATTAATGGGTTGCAACGCCTAGAAGTTGAAGGAATGATTAAAGAAGGGAGAGAAAAGAGTACTTGTTCCCTTACCCGATAGAATATATTTTTTATCAACCAATTGGTAGACGATACTTTCCTTTGTGGCCGGATCGATTATCCAATATTCTTTAACACCAAATTTCTCGTAAAGGTCTTTTTTTGTTACAAGATCGTGCTTGTTATTGCTGGGTGACAGGAACTCCACTAAAATATCTGGACTGCCCTGATAAGGCTCATCATCTAAAGGCTGATTTTCATTTTTGTAGGAAATGAATGCCAGGTCAGGTTGAACAGCGTTGGAACGAGAATCAAAAAATATGTCGATGGGAGAGACAAAAAGTTCTCCTAGTTTTTTTTCAATCACAAAATCATCTACAGTTTTTAAAAAGGCTTTCAAAAGCCGTTGATGCTTATGAGATGGGGATGGCGACATATAAATTTGTCCGTTAATAAGTTCCGCTAACGTTCCCTCGGGGAGCATTTTATACACTTCCATAATAGTGCGAGGAGGGTATGGAACATCCGCAGTCATAAGCCGAAATTACAAAATTTATTTTCCAAAAGCCCATTTCAAAAACTCGGGCATAGCCTCGGCCCAGGTTTCAAGGTTATGTCTTCCATTTTCCATTTCAAAATATTGAATATCATGAAATGGTCGATAGCCCTTTCTTGTCAACTCTGCGATGAGATCGAGTGTATCATCAATGGAATCAATAATGCCATTTTTGTTGCGATCACTTTGCTCGTCAAGTTTCCCGGTTTGAAACCAAAACTTCATGCCCGTCTTCAACTTGCCATTTCTAATCTGTCGATGCATTAGTCGATCGCGATGATCTGAATAAAATAGACTGCTGCTGTCACGTTTCCTCCACCAGAAGGAGCCGCTGAAAACTCCTACTTTCTGAAAGATGTCAGGATAATTCCACGCCAAGTCTATCGCACTCAATCCGCCCATGGAACAACCAGCAATACCATGCTGCTTTGCTGATGAGTCAATCGGATATTTATAAAGCAAATATGGAATCAATTCCGTGGTGATATATTTTGCATAAGCTTTTGTCAGTTTACCGCGCTTAAGGTAGTCCTGTTGTGTGGTGACACCATATTCTTGTAAACGATCGCCTGCTTCTACTCCTGCCACGATCAAATTCTCAATTCGTTTTTCTTCAACGAGCTGCTCTACAGTAGCCTTCACGCCAAGCTTATCCATATCCTGGCCATCATTAAGTAGCAGTAGAGGAAATTTAGTTGAACTGGATGTAAAATTGGGAGGCAACAAAATTGTAACAGTCACATCGCGACCAAGCAAATTGGAATAAGCTAAGATTTTATCTTCACGATAATTTAATGAATCCTTTTCTTTCGGTATTTCTTTTGGCACTGTTGTCTTTCCGTTTTTATTTTACCAATTTAAAGTAATCAAAAATAAACATCTTCTTTCATTAGCAAATTGTCTTGTTGTTTATTGATAAAACTAATTGCATGCCGCACGAATACGAGCACCGATGGTATTCTCCGAGTCTCAGCAGGAACATTGATGTTCTTTCGTTTGGTAATCGCGGATATCCAGTTATTCTTTTCCCTACCTCGATGGGTCGCCATTATGAGAATAAGGATTTTAAATTAATTGATAGTGTGTCCTGGTTTTTAGACGAAGGGCTCGTGAAAATTTATTGCCCTGATGGAATTGACGCCTTGAGCTGGTACAATCGAGACATTCACCCGGCCGACCGTGTAAAAAATCACATTTGGTATGATCAAATGCTGCTCACCGAGTTAGTTCCTCTTGCCCAGCGCGAAACCGGTGTGGAGCGCGTAGCAACAGCGGGCTGTAGTTTTGGCGGCTATCATGCCACCAACTTTGCATTCAAACATCCGGAAGTGGTAAAATATGTTTTTAACATGGGAGCTGCTTTTGATATCAAAAGCCAAATGGATGGATACTACGACGACAATGTTTATTTCAATAATCCGATCGACTTCATTCCAGATGCAACAAGCCCGTTCTTTAAAGATATGTTTGTGGTATTAGGAACGGGCACACGAGACATGTGCTGGGATGCCAACGAAAAAATGGCTGCGATTCTGAGAGCAAAAGGAATCAATCATTGGCTAGATGTACGGCAAGGTCATCCGCACGATTGGCCATCGTGGCGCGAAATGTTTCCGCATTATCTTTCGTTGATCAAGTAATGAGGATTCTATTCATCAAAATTTTTTTCGTTTTAATTCTTTTTAGTCCTGAGGTTTTTGGTAAACCGATTCATGAGTCCCTATCCATAAAAGCCGGAAACATATTGCAATGGGTTAAAATCGATGGCGACAATGACCAACATCCGGTATTACTTTTTCTTCATGGTGGGCCAGGAGGTTCTGTAATAAGTTATGCTAATCAATTCACCAGCGAGCTTCAAAAACATTTTATTGTGGTGCAATGGGATCAACGTGAAACAGGGAAAACAAAATCGTTAAATTCATCGGCTGAACCTTTAACAATAGCACTCTTCGAGCGAGATGCTGTAGATGTAATCAACTATTTAAGAAATAAATTTAATCAGGATAAAATTTATTTGGTGGGACACTCGTGGGGAGGTTTTCTTGCCTTGGAGGTAGCATCACATCATCCTGAAATTCTTGCTGCTTGTTTCGCTGCCTCACCGATGATCCACCAGGTTGAAAGCGAAAAAATAGCACTTGATAAAATGAAAGAACTAGCTAAAGAAGTGAACAATAAAAAAGCGCTGCAAGAGTTAGAGAAGGTAAAGATTCCATTTGAAAATGGAACTCAACTTTTTTATCATCGAAAATGGCTTAATCAATTAATCAATCGGCAACAAGTTCCATTCACTAAGCCTTATGTAGAAAATTGGTCAACGGTCTGGTTATCTTTATACAACGAAGCGTGCGCGATCAATTTTGTTGAAGCAGCACCTGAAATAAAATGCCCGATCTTTTTTTTTGTAGGCCGAAAAGATTTTCAAACTAATTTCAAACTCACCGAAAGCTATTTTGAAAAGTTAAAAGCAGAAAAAAAAGAGTTATTTTGGTTCAATGATTCAGCGCATGGCCTTAACCTTACCGAATCCCAGAAGTTTCAGCAAATAATCATCTCTACGGTAGGCCAACTAAAAAATTGATTATGAAAAAGATAGGAATCCTTTTCGGTATGGAGCGGTCCTTCCCTGAGGCTTTTGTTGAGCGGGTCAACAAATTGAGTTTAAAAGATATTCATGCAGAGCCTGTAGTGGTGGATATGGTGGAACAAGGAGTTGGCGATGGTTATGCTGTGATCATCGATCGCATTTCGCAAGACGTTCCCTTTTATCGCTCCTATTTAAAAAATGCTGCGATTAGCGGCACCGCAGTGATAAACAATCCATTTTGGCAAAGTGCCGATGAGAAATTTTTCAATAACGCGCTTGCTGTAAAACTCGGAGTGCCAGTTCCAAAAACAGTAATCCTACCTTCAAATGAAAAACCAACCGACACGCAAGACAGCTCATTCACTAATTTAAAATTTCCATTAAGTTGGGAGAAAATTTTTGAACATATCGGCTGGCCTGCCTACATGAAGCCACACTCGGGTGGTGGCTGGAAAAGTGTTTATAAGCTAAATAGTGTGGACGATTTTTTTAAAGCGTTCAAAGAAACATCACAGCTGGTAATGATGTTGCAAGAGGAAATTATTTTCACGGAATATTTCCGATGTTATTGCCTCGGTCGAAAATATGTTCGTGTGATGCAATACGAGCCTCGCAATCCTCATCACTTGCGCTATGTAGTCAATGGGCCTCCTGCCGAGACAAAGCTGGTGAAAAAAGTTCATGACTATGTATTAGATATCTGCAACGCCCTTGGTTACGATTTCAATACCGTGGAGATGGCTGTGCGCGACGGAGTCCCTTACGCTATCGATTTTTGCAATCCAGCACCCGATTCCGATATTAAATCAGTGGGCCAGGAAAATTTTGAATGGGTGGTTGAGCATGCAGCCAAGGTGGCTGTAGAAAGAGCACGCGCCCAAAAACCCGGTCAAGATAATCTTACCTGGGGTACCTATGTTCGACGGTCGGTTTCTGATTTTGAAAACGCTGGCTCAAAGCCAAAAGCAGAATCAAAAGAAAAGAAAGCGAAGGCTTCAAAATCAAAGAAATAATTTTCACGCAAAGCTGCTAAGTCGCAAAGACAATTTATTGTTATCAGTAAGCTAAATGAATTAATCAAAATGAGATTTTTAAAGAATACTATTTTTAATAATTTAAAAATTCAACCTTAGCGCCTTTGCGCCTGCCTTTGCCGAAGCGGCTACGCAGGCAGGTCTTTGCGTGAAACGAATGAATATGGAAAAATTTACCCTGGGAGTTGAAGAGGAGTACATGGTGATTGATCCCGTTACCAGGGAATTAAAATCGCATGATCAAAAAATTGTAGAAATCGCATCAAAAGCTTTAAAAGACCACGTGAAAGCAGAGATGCACCAGGCGGTTGTAGAGGTGGGCACCAGTATTTGTAAAAATGTTGAAGAAGCAAGGCATGATATTTACATGCTGCGCAAGTTTGTATCGGATGTTGCTGGCAGTTTAAATTTAAAAATTGGAGCCGCCGGAACTCATCCGTTTTCCCATTGGAGCACGCAGTTGATAACTCCGAACCCGCGCTACGACGAAATCATAAATGAAATGCAGGAAGCTGCACGCTCCAATTTAATATTTGGGTTGCATGTGCATGTCGGCATCAGCGACAAGAACATGGCAATTCACATTATGAACACCGTCCGTTATTTCTTGCCGCACGTCTATGCACTCTCCACCAATTCACCTTTTTGGGAAGGGCGTAACACCGGTTTCAAATCTTTTCGCACGAAAGTGTTCGATAAATTTCCGCGCACCGGTTTGCCTGATTACTTCAACGATTGGGATGATTATAAAAACTTTGTCAACCTGTTGATCAAAACAAGCTGTATTGACGACGCAAAAAAAATCTGGTGGGACGTTCGCGTTCACCCCATCTTTGATACCATAGAGTTCAGAATTTGTGACGTGCCTTTGCTGGTTGAAGAAACGATTGCCATCGCCGCGCTCTTCCAGGCGTTGGTGGTCAAGTTATACAAGCTTCGTCTTCAGAATATGAGCTTCATCATGTACACGCGTGCACTGATCAACGAAAACAAATGGCGCGCCTCGCGCTATGGGTTGGATGGAAAACTTATTGACTTGGGGAAGCAGGAACAAGTGGAGACACGTGCGCTCATCTTGGAACTCCTCGCTTTTGTTGATGATGTAGTGGATGAGTTGGGAAGTCGCAAAGCGATTAATGACATTCACAAAATTTTGGCAAACGGAACGGGCGCAGATCGTCAGTTAAAAATTTTCGAACAAACTAAAGATTTGAACGCCGTTGTAGATTATATCACCAGCCAAACTTTAGTTGGAATTTAAGTCGAATAAAAAATTACCTGATGGGATATCGTTTGAACAGTTTCGATTCATCAAACAATTTTCTGTAGGTAGCATGACGTTTCACTATGGGTGCATCGATCTGTTCGCATACCTTAATCATCTTACTATTAAAATCGCCAATCCAGTTCATTTCATATTCCTTGTACCGTGTGTACTTTTCCTGGTGTAAGATTCTAAACGCATCAATGATTGCTCCATCAACACCTTTGCCTTGGTGAGCGGGTACTACTCCAAACAACAGGCCGAAAGCTTTTTGACTTGTCTTTCGCCACGAATGCCACAAAAATTTTAACTTACTGAGTAAATTCCATTTGCCATTGAGGTGTTTGAATACCTGATTTACTTCTGGCAATGAAAGAAAGAAAGCGATCGGTTCATTTCCATAATATCCAAACCAAACCAGTTTTTCGTCCATGATCGGTTTCATCTGCTTCACGATCAGTTTCGCTTGCGCTTCAGTCAGCTCGGGGATTTCACCGCGATTAGCCCAAGCTTTATTATAAACCTTGCGGATTAGATCAGCGAGTGTATTCCAATCTTTTTTTCTTACATAGTCAAATCGATAAGCCGGATTTTTGGCAACCAGTTTTGCCTTTTCATAAAGCTTTTCATTTATTGGGCCATCCACTTTGCGTCCAAAAGTGAGTTGATAGAAATAAACCTGGAAGCCATACGCTTCAAAAAAGTTTTTATAAAAAGGAGGATTATAGTTGCATTGATAGTTGGGTTCCAGCTCGTAGCCCTCTATAAGCAAACCCCACCATCGGTCGCGGCTACCAAAATTGACAGGGCCATCCATTGCTTCCATTCCCTTCGACTGCAACCATTGCTTACATTGATCGAACAAGAAAAAAGCTGCCGCTTGATCATTGATACATTCAAAAAGTCCGAGACCACCGGTAGGTTGATCATTTCCTTTCATGGAAATTTTCTTATCGTGAAAGGCCGCTACACGCCCGATTGTTTCTCCGTCATCATTTTGCAAAATCCATCGTATACATTCGCCTGTGCGAAAGGATTTATTTTTTTTGGGATCAAATACTCCCTCAATATCCTTATCTAGTGGCCTGATCCAGTGGGGGAAATCTTTGTATAATTTCAGCGGCAAGGATAAAAATTCCTGGCGATCGCCCTTACTTACCACTTCTCTGATTTTCATTACCCAACAGGTTTTATTCCGCTACTACAGGGGCACGGTTTGGTAAGTTGATAATAAATGAAGTGCCTACTCCCAACTTGCTTGTCACTTGCACCTCGCCTCTTAATTTATCGGTTGCATTTTTTACGATGTACAAACCCAGGCCTGAACCATCAGATTGTTCGCTCGCCCGATAAAACATATTAAAGATCTTTTCCAAATTGTGAAACTCAATGCCAATACCATTGTCCTTGAAAGTGATAATCGCCTGATTTGCATCAATCACAATTGTCACACTGATTTCCGGATTAGCCTTGTTGAAATCGCGGTATTTAATTGCATTGGATACCAAATTTCTGAAAATTTCGGCAATGCGCCATCGGTCGCAAAAAAACACGCCGCCGTTCACAACGATAGAACGTTTGATCTGCTCTGCTCCTTTTAAATAGCTTAAATCAACAAAGGTTTGGTCAATCAATTCATGAAAATCGATGGGTTCTATGATGACATCCAGTTTTAAGTTTTTAGAATGGCTTAGCACATCGGTAATAAAATGATCCAACTGGTTTACCTTCTTTTCAATTACGCCAAAATAATCTTTAAGGTTGTCATCGTTGCCGGGTAGCCTGGCCAGGTTTATCAGCCCCAAAACCGAAGACAACGGTGCGCGCAAATCATGAGAAACTTTATAAACAAAATTGTCAAGCTCAGTATTACGCACTTTCAATTCTTCCTCCACTTTTTTCTGTTCTGTGATATCCACATACACGCCAAAGATGCCGATGGTCTTGTCTTCAAAATGTACGGGGAGGCCATAAATAATTACCGACAGCAGGACACCATCTTTGCGTTTGCGCTTTGTTTCTATACGCACCACTTGTTGTGTTGAAATCAATGTATTCAAATCATTTCCTTCAGACTCCAGTGAATCCGGCACGATGGTTTGATTTAACTCCTGGCCTTTCAGTTCTTCGAATGTATAACCAAACATTTTTTCAAAACCTGGATTCACCTGTGCCACATGGCCTTCGCTGTTGAGCATCACAATCGCCATGGGCGAAACGTGAAAGAGTTGTGAAAAAAGTGTTTCTGATTTTTTTATAGCAAGTCGGCTTTCCTTTTGCTCGGTAATGTCTTTAACAATAATTTGAACCGCAGGTTTATTGTGGTATATAAATGGATACGACGAAGCCTCCACATCAATAACTTTTCCGTCAAGCCGAACATATTTTTGTTCCATGGCGGGCGCCATTTCTCCATGCTGAACTCGCAACAATCGATCGCTAACAGTATCATGATAATCAGGATGTACAAAATCCATGAAGTCGCGGCCAATCATATCGTCAGGTTTTTCAGCAGCCATCATGAGAGCGCCCGAAATATTCAGGAACATGAGCTTGCCATCCAAAAGAATAGCAATGCCCAATGGCAAATGCTCCACCAACTCACGGTAACGTTGCTCATTTTCACTAATGTCCTCTGGTAATTTTTGTGGAATGACATCCATCCCCTTAACGGTTTCAGAAGTAATGCGCGACTTTGTGGTCTCTTTCTTATCCATGCTTAGAAAATGCAAAACAGCAATATAGGAGTTTACCTAATCCGAAGTTATGCGGATATCAAAATAATATTACCCCAAAAGCACTCTCAAATAGATTGTATTTTCTTTTTGGCTAATGTTGATGAAATTTGCATAAATGTCTTTAAATGAAAATCGTTAAGATTATCCTCGTAACCTTAGCAGGAATAATTCTCCTGTTTCTTAGCCTTGGATTGCTTTTTCCCTCTTACGAATATCAATCATCCATTGTAGTGAATGCAAGCCCAGAGAAATGCTGGACGGTTTATCACAATACAAAAAAAATGGGCAGCTGGTTGGAAGGCTTCGAATCGCTTACCTTGAAAAGTGGCGAACTACTAGCAACCGGGTCAACTTACGAGATTGTTGTAACCGATGATGGTCACCGAATGGTGATGAATGAAAAAATTATTGAAGTGAGTGCACCAACAAAAATCTCTTACGAGCTCAATAATGACGTGCTGAAATCAGAATTTTCGTTTTCGTTTGAAGGAACGACATCTACTACCATTACCAGCAGGTACAAAATCAAGGGCAACAACATTCTATGGAAATCGATTCTGTTCCTTTCCAAATCATATATAACCAGCGAAGGACAAAAGCAACTGGAGGGATTGAAGAAAGTGATTGAGTCGTGAAAACAATTTCCAATTATTTTTGGCTTCTCCTCTCACTACTTCTTGCTATTCACGGCGCAACTGTAATTCTCGATGAGTGGCAGCGTAAATCCATTCACGATGGAGAGACCGTTGAGGTGAAGATTGATAAACTGAACTGTGCGAGTGGAATTATGATATTTCACTTTGGGCTATCAATATTTGAAAAGGAAATTGACACGAGAACATGTGCGTTGTTTAATAACGGTCAAAAAATTAGACTTAAACATAGCAGTCAATATCCCGACAGGTTTTTGTTTATCAACGAGCGCAGCCCAAACCGGTTTATTTTAGGTGGACTTGAAATCTTGCTTGGCCTGATTGGATTCCTGACCAACTGGCCGATGAGAAGAGCTAAACAAATCGTCTATAAAAATTTCCCTCACCTTTCTGATAATTAATTTTTTTAATCTGGAATAAAGTAAGGCTTGGTATTTTATTCGATAACTGCCTAACTTCAAACTTCAATTCAAGATTATGTACTACCACAGACTTGGAAAAATTCCTCCGAAACGTCACACCCAATTTCGTCAGCCCGATGGAAGTTTGTACAAAGAGGAATTGGTAAGCTCTGAAGGATTTTCTGGAATCTATTCCAACCTGTATCATATTCATCCGCCTACGCGAATTAAAGAAGTAAAGGCAGCTGAGAAATTTGAAACGAAACGGATTGCCGATTACAAACTTCTTCAAACTCATCTGAACACTTCCAAAGTTGGCGAAACAGGAAATGACTATTTGAGTGCGCGAAAAGTTTTGCTGATGAACAACGATTGCTCATTGGCCATTTGTTCTCCTAAAAAAAGAACAATGGATTACTTTTATAAAAATGCCGAAGGCGATGAAGTAATCTTTGTGCACGATGGAAAAGGTACGCTTACCTCACAGTTTGGTAAATTGGAAATAAAGCAAGGTGATTATGTAGTTATTCCTCGCACTGTGATTTACAAATTAGATTTTGAGTTAGGACCCCTGCGCTTGTTGATTATTGAATCCTCCTCTCCTGTTGAAACAGTAAAACGTTATCGCAACCAACTTGGGCAATTACAGGAACACTCACCTTATTGCGAGCGCGACATTCGCCCACCGCACGAGTTGATCACCGATACTTCACGCGGAGAATTTTTGATGAAAATAAAAAAGCAAGGATTCCTCCACCACTATGTGTATGATCACAGTCCGCTGGACTTGGTAGGTTGGGATGGATTTCTTTGGCCTTATGCTTTCTCCATTCACGACTTTGAGCCGATCACGGGTCGTATTCATCAGCCACCGCCAGTGCACCAAACATTTCAGGCGCGCAATTTTGTGATCTGTTCTTTCGTGCCGCGCTTGTTTGACTATCATCCGCAAGCAATTCCCGCACCCTACAATCACAGCAACATCGACAGCGATGAAGTGTTGTATTATGCAGAAGGAAATTTTATGAGCCGCAGAGGAATTGAGCGCGGCTCATTCACGCTTCATCCCGGAGGTTTGCCGCACGGCCCACATCCAGGCACGGTAGAAAAAAGTATTGGCGCTAAAGAAACACATGAACTAGCCGTGATGATAGATACGTTCCATCCACTTCACCTGACAGAAGATGCTATTCCTTATCTGGATAAAAATTATCCGATGAGCTGGACGGATAATGATGGCAGTGGGTATAATGAGGTGAATACACCGTAGTATATTTAAAAGGAACATTGCGTTGACACATGCCAGACACACAAATCAAAGTAAGGTCCATAAGCCACTCAATAACAATGAGACGAACAACTAATAACTAGCAAACCTATATGCAATTATTCTTTTAATTTCGATTATGATCTCAGAAAAAATAAAACATGAGATTTTAAAATGCGTCAAGGACAATGAGATAGATACAGTAATGGTTGCTTGGCAAAAATTAAAATACGAATTTGATAAAGACTCGATATATAAAGCCTGGTACTGGGCAGAAGAAAAACAATTTATCGATAACAATGAATTTGGTATATATTTTCTAACTAGTAGTGGACTTAAAGAATTATGGAAAATGAACAAGGAACAATTAGATAAAATGCCAGACGAGGAGAAGGTACACAGGCTCCTTGAGTTTATGTGGACAACTAACCCTAATAAATATGATTGGAATATTTCTGAGTTGATACCTGCATTTGATGATTGGCAAAACGAATATGCAATAAAACATCTATGTAAAATTCTCATTGCTAATAAAGATGTTAATAATCTAGAAACTAAAGGAGGTTTTTCAATTGGGTTTAATGAAAATTCGAAAATTGCTTATCACGGTAATAAATATTTAAAAACATCAACATCTGTTCAGCCACAATTAACAATAGGTACCATTCAGCAAAACTATGGGACGGTTCACGGAGCAATGACTCAATCATCAGACTCTTCTTCAAATAAATCAATTAGCCCTGAGACAACAAATAATAAAAGTATACTCAAGACAATCAGTATAATTATTGGAGCCATCGTTGGACTAGTTAGTATTGCTTATTATGTAATTGAGATCATAACAAAAAAATAAATCGATACCTCACTAGCGCAAGCGTCTCTTTTACCCTCTTCAGGCTCAGCGCTAGTAGTTGTGGCTGTAGATTGTTGGTTTTAGTTTCGGAAGCCGGAAATATAAATTTGAAAATAAGTTATGAAATCAGTACTGACAATCTTACTATTTTTATTTTTCAGTAACGTACAATCACAATCCGGAAATATGGCAAATTCAGAGCGGCTGGAGATACCTAAAATAGACTTTGACAATAATGGGAATTTGATAATTACAGCGTTGCCCAATTCTTCAAAAAATGATTTTGATTTTTTTGAAGGCAAATGGAGCCTTCATAATAAAAAATTGAAAACGCGTTTGAACAATTGCACGGAATGGAAAGAGTTTGAGTCAACACAAGAAATGTATAAAGTATTGAACGGCATTGGCAATATTGACAATTATCTTGCAACATTTGACGGTGTACCTTTCGAGGGGATGACCGTTAGACTTTTTAATCCAAAGACAAGGCTATGGAGTATTTATTGGGCTGACTCAAACGAAGGAATTCTACAACCACCCGTTGTAGGTTCATTTGAAAATAATGTTGGCCACTTTTTTACAAAAGACACTTTTAATGACCGTAAAATATTAATTGTATTTCGGTGGGATGTAAGAAACAAACAAAACCCAGTTTGGAGCCAGGCATTTTCTGAGGACAATGGTAAAACTTGGGAATGGAATTGGTATATGTATTTTGATAAGTTTGTAAAGTAATAAGACACAAGCGAGACACTTGCTCCTGATCTGTCTAGTCCTGAAATAGGTTTACACGAAACGTAAACTTAAAACGGGATTAATTAACATTTCTTCGCAGAGCTACTCGTCTCGAGAACGCTGCGCGAATGAAAGAGATGCTTCTCATTCAGAAGCGGTAAGGAAAAATGCTGGATTCAGGCTGAGCATATTCAAAGGTTTGATTTCGTTAAAATTATGGTGCTCATCCCACTCTAGTCAAAGCTTCTGCTTGTATAGAATTAATGAATTGAGTTATATTGTATTCGAAGAACAAGCGAGACGCTTGCGCCAGATCAATGCTGTTGGCAGCCATATCGACTTTCAGTAACAAACTTTAATACTTATGCAAAACAATTGTATCATCAAATACATAACCATACTATCTCTGACACTATTAAACACGGCTTTAATGGCACAGAAGAATGAGATTGTAAAGGAAAAGTGGCACTGGGATAAAAAATCAAAACAAGATACGACCGCTGGATACGTACAGGTAATAAAAGTGGACAACATACTTTATATTTCTGGAGCTGTTTCTGCAGAAGTAACACCTGAGGAAATTACTAATGTTTATCGTGCATTAGAACGGTCGTTAAAAAGTTTTGGAGCAACTTTTCAAAATGTTGTAAAAGAAAATTTGTATACAACAGACATTGAATCAATGAAGAAGTATAATAATTCGAGAAAAGTATTTTACAAAAACGATTTTCCTGCGGCTACATGGATACAGGTTTCGAGATTATATATGTCCGACTCAAAATTAGAGATCGAATTGGTAGCACATCTCCCTAAGAACTGACTTATAGGCATAATAAATTATTTCTTCGCAGAGTTACTCGTCTCGAAAACTCTGCGTGAATGAAAGAGATACTCTATCAATTCTGAAGCGATAGTAATGACTGATCTCAAAGAAGCGCGGAGTCCAGACGGGTAACTCTGGGAGGAATTAAACAAAAATCGGGCGAAGTTTAATTTAAAGTTTCAGTGACATCATCGGCAGAAATCTTTTTTCGATGTAGATACGTTCATATTTTTATTAATTTTAAATTGAAAATGTAACGCTATGACAAATATTCGAATAATTTTATTTGGTTCAATTTGTTTTTCTCTGTTGGTGCAAAAGTCGCTTGCTCAGGGTGCTAATCTCAATAACAATAATGTGGTGGGCTGGAACAACGTACCGACAAATCTTGTAAAGGGAAATGTAAGCTACACTGATGTAAAAGGTGATTGCTTCTGGCACAAGGAGTGGTTACGCGCTTCTGTGACAATGAAAAATGGTGAAGTGTACAATATTCCTAAAGCTAAACTCAACCTTTATTCGGAAGAGATCCATTATATAAATGAGGCAGGCGCAGAACGTTCCGTAAGAAACGAGGTAAATACCGTCGTTTTCTTTTCTGCTGACGGCGAGATGTTAATGGCAAGGATCCCTACAACTATGGCAGGGAAGTCTACGCAGAAATTTTGGTAGAAGGAAAGATTCGGTTCTCGAAAATAACCACCGTTAAATTGATCCAACGAGAGGGAGATCCATTTGCGAGAAATCAAGAGTGGAACTTTGAGCCCAGAGAAAGCTACTTCATTGAGGAGAATGGTAGCATTCAGCCATTGGGTAGTTTTAGCAAGGACCATCTTTTGCCTTGATGAAAAAAGAAGATGGGGATGAAGAGTGGCTGAAGGCTAAAAAAAATAAACTTAAAAATGAAATTGATGTGATTACATTTCTGGATTATCGAAACTCGTTGGCTCGTTAACCCTTGCCTTTTGAAAAAATCGATTAAAGAAGTGTATCGAAAATTTCGGAACAGGCATCGATGTAATCGAAATCGCCATCAAGATGGTGTCATTACAAATTGTGAATGAGGAAACCTTTGGAGTTCATGTTGGTCGCTGACCAACATGTAAAATTCCTTACCATTGGTACCCAACACTGATGTTTACCAACCACGGTGTGTTGTTCGCTCCCACGTTCAGCGTTTTGTGAACTTCCGTTTGATCCGTTATCTTATTATAATAAGTGTAACCGCTGTCATCAAGTGTTGAAGCAACATTCGGCCACCAGCGTAGGCTTGGGGCTACCATAACTCCTTTTAAGAAATTGTTTTGCTTTTTGAACGGATGCCATTTTCCATAAAGTCCCAGGCCGAGGGTGAACGTGTTGTAGGCAACGACTCGGTTGGCGAGTGTCTGCTCTTCTCCATCGTAATAAATTTCAAACCGATGCCACTTGGGTTCTAGACGTAGGTTCAACCAGGAAGTAAATCGGTACCCAATACCAAAACCCGTTGAGTATGGCAGGTGCGCCACCAGGTGCTGCTCCTTCGCGGCACCAGTGATCATACTCCCCTGGTATTCCAGCGAAACGCCATGAGAATAATCGAACGACATTTTCCTGGTGAAGAAATTTGCCTCGATGTTAAATCCACTGAGCAGCAAGGGCTGATTCAATCCAAAAAGAATGGCTACCTCTTTCTCACTTTTCTGAGCGTTCAGCTTAGTTGTTACACTAACTAAAAGAATGACAATGATTTTTAATTTCATAGCGTTTTGATTTTTGTTCAAAATTCATCGCTATTAGCTGCCTCGGAAATGACCTATGTTAAGAAATGCCTTGCTTGGCAAGTTTTGCACGCAAGCGGCTGAGGCTTTCGGGTTTAATCCCCATCATCGAGGCAATGTATTTCTGCGGCACTTCACTTATGATTTTCGGCCATACCTTCATCATGTACAAATATCTTTTCTCGGCATCCGCTGATAGTTGCTGATAAACCCGGTCTTCAAATCCTAGACACGTCATTTCAATCATGCGAAGCCAAAGCTGTTGCACCATGTTGTTGTTATGATAGATTCGATCAAAGTCCTTCTTTGAAATAACAAGAAGTTCGGTGGGAACAATCGCTTGCAAATAATGGTTGCTCGGCTTTTGCAAAATAAAACTACTCAGCACAGCAATGAATTCGCCTTTCAGACTCACCCACCGGGTAGTTTCCGTTGCATCATTGATATAGAAATGGCGGATCATCCCTTTTACAATAAAACCAATACGAAGGCATGGCTCACCCTCCTTGGCAAAGTAGCCGTCCGTTTTAAGGCTGATCAATTGAAAAGGAGCGGCAAACTCTTCCAGTTCCTTTTCACTGACCGGAACCACTGATTGAATGGTCTTAAACAGAAAATCCGTTGGCTTTTGCATCAAATGAAAGGTAGAAAAATTTCTACCTTCATCGCATTGTTTTGTTGGCTAATCCGTGAACTTTCCGGCCACGACATTTGTAGTTAACTCGAAATACATGTTTAAACATGTATTTACCATCAACCTTAAAAAACAAACTTATGAACTCAGTAATCCATAAAGCCAGCACCCGCGGTCATGCCAACCACGGCTGGCTCGATACCAACCATACTTTCAGTTTCGCCCACTACTACGACCCTGCACGAGTTCATTTCGGTGCGCTACGCGTGCTCAACGATGACTTCGTGGAAGGCGGTATGGGCTTCGGCACGCATCCCCATGACAACATGGAGATCATCTCCATTCCATTGTTGGGTGATTTAGAACACCGCGACAGCATGGGTAATGTGGCGGTAATCAAACAAAATGATGTGCAGATCATGAGTGCCGGCACCGGCATTCAACATTCAGAATACAACAAGAACAAAGACAAAAAAGTAAACTTCCTGCAGATCTGGGTGTTCCCGAAAATGCGTAACATCAAGCCGCACTATGATCAGAAAAACTTTGATCCCGCTAAACGTGAAAACAAATTGCAGTTGATTGTCTCTCCTGAAAAGGAAAGCGAAGGTGTTTGGATCAACCAAGACGCGAAATTTTATTTAGGCAACCTGAAAAAAGGTTTTCAAACTGATTATTCGATCAGCCAAAAAGGAAATGGCGTTTATGCTTTTGTGATTGAAGGTGATGTAACGATCAACGGCCAAATGTTGAACAAACGCGATGGCTTCGGTACTTGGGATATCGATAAATTTTCAATCACTGCCGATAGCAATGCTGAATTGCTATTGATGGATGTACCGATGATGGAAACTGAATACTAAGATGCTGGATGCTGGAAACTGGAAATCCAGAATCTAGCGACTAGTACCCAGTATCGTTTAAGACATCCACTATCATTTAAAAATCAAAATAGAAATTTATGAAATTAAGAACAGTATCTCGTTTATTATATGCTGAACAAGTTGACATGGGCGGCTTGCCTATTCGTCAGCCGTTGCCCACTCGTGCTGTGGAACAAATCGATCCGTTTTTATTATTGCATCATGCCAACATCAAGGCGCCGGCTCATGTGAAGCCTGATCATGCCGGGGTAGGACCGCATCCACATCGCGGGTTTTCGCCAGTCACTTTTATTTTTCAAGGAGGTGTTCATCATCGCGATAGCCGCGGGCACAACAGCACCGTGTATGCCGGTGGCGCGCAATGGATGAATGCAGGAATGGGAATCATTCACAGTGAGCGCCCGCCCGATGACATTCATGAAATTGGCGGTCGTCAGGAAATTATCCAGTTGTGGATCAATACGCCCGCTAAACATAAAATGGATGTCCCTTCATACTTTCCTGTGAAATCAGAGGATGTTCCATCTGCGACAAGCGAAGATGGAAAGGTAAAAGTCAATGTCTTTTCAGGAGAACTTTTGGGAATAAAAGGGCCTGTGCCTTCGCAAGCTGTAGTTAATGCAGCTACTCTTGTGTTTCAGCAAGGTGGAAAAATTTCGATTCCACTTCCAGCGAACCATAATGCGTTTATCTATTTGCTCGATGGACAATTAAATGTGGATGGTTTTGGATTGGTGGATGAATTACATCTTGTTCATTTCAAAAATGATGGTGATGGGGTTTCGCTCGAAACCACTCAAAATACGCGCGTTCTTTTATTAAGTGGTGAGCCATTAAATGAAGAAGTAGTTTCTCATGGGCCATTTGTAATGAACACCCAAACTCAAATCTTGGAAGCCATGCGCGACTACCAAATGGGTAAGATGGGCATATTGATTGAAGAGTAATTTTCCTCTTCTAGGCGTCTGACACCTCAGGTGTCTTGACGCCTTACTAACATTGATGCTTATTTTAAATTTGCCAGATCGCGAACCAGAATTTTCTTGCGATCGAAATTGATCAGGTTTTTATCTTTCAGTTCGTTGAGAATAGTGGTCACAGTTTGGCGACTTGTACCGGTAAGGGCGGCAATATCTTTGTGGGTGAGTTTGGTGGGCACGAGCGTTTCGTAGCCCACCTTCTTTCCCTTCCATGTGGCAGAGTCCTTAATGAATTCGATGATGCGTGTGCGTGCATCTTTAAATACCAGCAGTTCCAGTTTGCGCTCCAATTTCATCAAACGAAGGCCAACAAGCTTCAGCATTTTAAAACTCAACTCTTGATTTCCGTACATTAACTGCTTTAATTCCTCAATACTCAGTGGGCACACCATGGTTTTGTCATCCATCGCTTGCGCGAAGTCGGTACGCTTCTCTTCACCCGCTAACGCCAGCTCTCCAAAAATTTCGCCCATACCGAGGATGGCAGTCACAATTTCCTTTCCATCATCCAGATAGCGGCCAATACGCACGCGGCCTTCAGCAATCATATAAATGTATTGGGCAGGCTCATCGGGGAAATAAATGAACTGGTCTTTCTTAAAATAATTGAAGGTGTGCCGCTCCGACATCGATTTTACCTTATGCGGGCACAGCACATCATAAAGATTCACACTTTCAAAGTACCAAATTGCTGAAACGTTTGACATTTTTTTTGGGAATTTTTACTGACTAAGTTAGCGCAAATTATCGAATAAAAGTTCCACATGGCGGGCCTGCGACTTAGTGAAATCTGGATTTACCCCATCAAATCATTGGGTGGCATCCGTGTGAAATCAGCTAAGGTTTTTGAAAAAGGACTGGAATACGATAGGCGTTGGATGCTGATCGACAGCGATAACAATTTTATGACACAACGTATCAACCCTAATATGGCACTGTTTAAATGGTCAATGGTTGATGGTCAATGGTCAATTAATTACAAAACAGATTCAATCACTTTTCCATTCAGTCATTCAATCTCTCAATCTTCAAATTTATCAATCAAAGCTATCATTTGGGATGATGAAGTCGAGGTGTATGAAGTAAATAAGGATTACAGCACTTGGTTTTCGAACCGACTAGGCATTGAATGCAAACTGGTTTCCTTTCCTGAAAATAATTCGAGGCCTGTTGATGCAAATTATCAAATCAATCACGAACAGGTTAGCCTTGCCGATGCTTACCCTTTATTGTTAATTGGAGAACAATCTTTGGCTGATCTCAATTCAAGATTGGATGAACCTGTGCCGATGAACCGCTTTCGCCCCAATTTGGTTGTAAGAGGAAGTCGGCCCTATGAAGAGGACGAATGGAAAAATTTCTCGGTGGGGAAAAACAAGTTTGCAGCTGTGAAGTCTTGCGCGCGTTGCGTGCTTACTACGGTGAATCAATACACTGGCGAAAAAGGTATTGAGCCACTCGCAACTTTATCAAAATACCGAAAGCAAGAGAGCAAAGTTTTATTTGGACAAAATTTAATAGCAATCGATCATGATGAAATACAAGAAGGAGACGAAATTATTCTGGAATAGAAGCTGGATGCTAGTCCCGATAGCTATCGGGACTGAATGCAGGAAACATTGCCTACTGTCTACTGTCTACAGCCTGCTTTTGTTTGTATCTTGTTCTTCAAAAAACGAAAAGCTTCCCATCTTCGGCGAGCGTGAGTTTAATGGCAAGGACACGACCTATCACACTATTGCCCCCTTTCAATTTGTTGATCAAGACAGTGCGCTGATTAATAATGCAACATTCAAAGACAAAATTTATGTTGCCGATTTTTTCTTTACCTCCTGCCGCACCATCTGCCCGATCATGAAAACACAGATGCTTCGTGTCTATGAAGCAACACAAGAGATGCCCGATGTATTGCTGCTATCGCACTCTATCGATCCGGAATACGATACGGTAGCATTGCTGCACGACTTTGCCAACCGTCTTGGTGTAGAAAGCAAACGCTGGCATTTTGTAACGGGTGCGAAAGATTCTATATTCAAAATTGCGCAGACAAGCTATTTTGCAACGGCGATGGAAGATAAAACCGAACCCGACGGCCGAATTCACAGTGGAGCTTTTTTATTGATCGATAAGCAAGGCCGCATCCGCGGAAAATACGATGGCACAAAAGAGGAGGACGTGAATCGATTGATTGCTGATATCAAAAAGTTAAGGAATGAAATAACTGTCGAAGGTCAATGATCAATAGTCAATGGCTAAAAGATCATAAACTATGGACTATTGACTGTCGACTATGGGCCATTTTGCTTTTACTCTTCTTGATGTCATGCACAACTAAAAGCCCCAAGTTCCAACAATACTACGCACAAGGCCAGGTGTTGTATGAAACGAATTGCAGCAACTGTCATCAGAAGAATGGAAAAGGTTTGGGATTAGTTTATCCTCCGCTTGCAACAAGTGATTACTTTGAAAAAAGCTTTAATGCATCACTTTGCTTGATGAAATATGGAAAGCAGGGGGAAATTATCGTAAATGGAAAAAATTTTAATAAGCCAATGCCAGGTGTACCCTCATTAACAGAATTGGAAATCGCCGAGATTGCCACATACATCAATAATTCCTGGGGCAGGCAAAATGGGATAGTGGAGATAAGTCAAGTGACATCAGCACTTAATAATTGTGAGGTAAAATAAGTATCTGCAAGGTGTCTCTAACCAGAATCAAGACCTCAAAAGCTCAAGAAGCATTTTTATTTCTTCTCCATTTTAAGTTACTTAAGCGGTATTTGAAGAAATGAAGCGCCCCAACTACCAAAGAGTTTTAATCAGTCTTCTTGTCTTTTTATTCGTCTATGGTGGTTTGCTGGCAGTTTTACTCGAGCTGGAAACAGGTGCGCCGCATAGTAGGTTGAACAACTGGCAAGACGCCATTTGGTACTTGACGGAGACGCTAACAACGGTAGGCTACGGCGATGCCTTGCCAGTCACTTACTGGGGCCGCATGATCGGCTTTGTCTTTTTACTTTCAAGCTTAGGTGTTTATGGTTTTATCATTGGACAGATCGCAAATTTTATGAGCACAGTAAAAGAACATAGGGAGCTGGGCCTCAACGGCACTAGTTTCGAAAACCACGTAGTGATCATTGGCTGGAATGATTTTGGTCATTCGGTGATCAGTCATTTAGTAGCTGCAGGCAAGCAAGTAGCGGTGGTCACAAAAGACCGCGGTCACATTGAAATTATAAGAGAATATTATTCGATGGAACAGGTGTTCACATTGTTCTCTGACTATAACAATTTCGATTTACTGGAGAAGTCGAATATCCGACGTGCCTCCATTGTTTTTGTCAATCTCAATGACGACACGGAAAAATTAGTCTACATCATCAACATCAAGAAACATTTCGAGAGCCTGAGCTATGTAGTTACACTTGACAACGGTAATCTGAAAAGCACCTTCATGCACGCAGGTGTTACCTATACCATTTCTAAAAACGAAATTTCATCCAAACTTCTGGCCAGCTATATCTATGAGCCTGATGTAGCATTCTTTAGCGAAGAATTGATTGCCTTTGCCCACGAAGAGAATGAGTATGACATGAAACAGTTTTTGGTTAAACCCGATAACATGTATACCAACACTCCCTACGACAAAGCTTTCTTCGAATTAAAACGCGATTGCAATGTGGTGCTCATCGGCTTGGTGAAGTTTATCAACGGCCATCGAAAATTATTGAAGAACCCGGAAGGCAATGTCAAAATTGAAGCCGGTGATTATTTATTGATGATGATGGACGGCAAAGGTCGCAACAAGTTGAGTAAGCTGTTTCATATTGAGGAAGGGATTTAAGACCTGGATGCTCTTCAAACCCTTAAGTGGTCGTAATTTCTGCATTCACTTCGACCTATTCTCTCTGATTTATGCTGACCCAATAAATATCAATTGGAGAAGATTAGTCAAAGCCTAAAGTCTTCTATTGAAGAATACTAGTAAAGAAAGAAGGGCGTGCACCTCTGCACGCCCTAACCCCAAAAACCATCCTGCCCGGGAGCAGGATTTACCAAACCCCACAAACCAACACTCTTTTACAGCTTTTAATTAACCATTTCTATTTGATCGGTATTCACAAACTCAAACTCGACATCGTTTTTGATGTCAACGAAAATTATGGAGTCCTTGTTCACTTTGCCCGATAAAATTTGCTTCGAAAGTTCATTCAGAATCTCTCGCTGCATCACCCTTTTTAGGGGACGTGCACCAAACTGTGGATCGAATCCAAGCTTAGCTAGCCTATCGAGCGCTTTCTCAGAGATCTCAAGTTTAATGCCGCTTTCGTCTAACCGTGTCCTCACTAATTCAAATTGAATGCTCACAATCTTGCGGATATCCTTTTTGCTCAACGGACGGAACATGATGATCTCATCAATCCGGTTGATGAACTCGGGACGCACCGACTTTCTTAATAGAGACGTAACTTCTTCTTTTGTATTTTCAATTACCTCAAAATAATTTTCATCTGTAAGCTTCTCAAAGTTCTCCTGGATGATCTGCGAACCAATATTAGTAGTCATAATGATGATTGCATTTTTGAAATTCGCTGTACGGCCTTTGTTGTCGGTGAGCCTTCCTTCATCCAATACTTGCAACAAAATGTTAAACACATCCGGATGAGCCTTTTCAATTTCATCGAGCAACACAACGGAGTACGGTTTTCTTCGAACGGCTTCGGTTAACTGACCACCTTCATCATAACCCACATAGCCTGGAGGTGCACCTACTAATCGACTCACGCTATGGCTCTCCTGGTACTCACTCATATCGATGCGTACCATTGCATTTTCATCGTTGAATAAATATTCCGCTAGTGCTTTGCTCAATTCGGTTTTACCCACACCGGTAGTTCCCATGAAAATAAACGAACCAATCGGTCGCTTTGGATCTTGCAACCCCGCGCGGCTTCTGCGCACGGCATCACTCAATGCTTGAATAGCTTCTTCTTGACCCGCCACCCTCTTGCCCAATTCAGCCTCGAGGTGCAGCAACTTTACACGTTCGCTTTGCAACATTTTGGCCACAGGTATGCCTGTCCATTTAGCAACTACTTCAGCAATGTCTTCGCTATCTACTTCTTCTTTCAACAATTGGTGACCTGCCTGCATTTCTTTCATTTGAATTTGCAGCTCTTTCAATTTTTTCTCAGCCTCTCCGATTTTACCATAACGTATCTCAGCTACCTTTCCGTAGTCACCAGATTTTTCAGCTTGTTCAGCTTCGAATTTTAGTTTGTCTATATTTTCTTTTTCTTTCCGGATTCCCTGGATAATACTTTTCTCGCTGTCCCATTTTGCTTTGAGTGAATTACGATCTGCTGAAATATCTGCGATCTCTTTGCTAAGCAACGATTCTTTGTCCTTATCTTTTTCTCTTCGAATTGCTTCGCGCTCAATTTCGAGTTGCATGATCTTGCGATTGAGCTCATCTAGTTCTTCAGGAAGAGAATCCATTTCTAATCTTAGCTTTGCTGCCGCTTCATCCATTAAGTCAATGGCTTTGTCGGGAAGAAAACGATCACTAATGTAACGACTGGAAAGCTCTACGGCCGAAATCACGGCATCATCTTTAATGCGAACTCCGTGATGCAACTCATATTTGTCCTTGATACCGCGCAAGATAGAAACCGAGTCTTCCACGTTAGGCTCATCCACTATTACAGTTTGAAACCTGCGTTCCAGCGCTTTATCTTTTTCAATATGTTTTTGATATTCTTTCAACGTGGTCGCACCAATGGCATGAAGTTCTCCTCGAGCCAAAGCAGGCTTCAGTAAGTTTGCAGCATCCATCGCTCCTTCACCGCCACCTGCACCAATTAGCGTGTGAATTTCATCAATAAATAAAATGATTTCTCCGTTCGAGTCGGTCACTTCTTTGATCACAGACTTCAAGCGTTCCTCAAATTCGCCTTTGTATTTCGCGCCAGCTACGAGCAAACCCATGTCAAGCGAAACGAGAATTTTAGATTTTAAATTTTCCGGCACATCGCCATTAACGATACGTTGCGCCATGCCTTCGACAATAGCTGTTTTTCCAACGCCAGGTTCACCAATGAGTATCGGGTTATTTTTTGTTCTGCGTGAAAGGATCTGCAACACCCGCCTGATCTCTTCATCGCGGCCGATCACCGGATCGATTTTTCCTTTCTTGGCTAAATCATTCAGGTTTTTCGAATAGCGCTCAAGTGATTTATATTTTCCTTCAGCATTTTGATCAGTTACACGGGCGCCTCCACGCAATTCCTTAATCGCCTTTATTAGTGCACTTTTTTCAAAGCCAACGTCCTTCATTAAAGAAGACACTTTATCCTTTGTAGAAAGTAAAGCCAACAGCAAATGTTCTATGGAAACAAATTCGTCCTTAAGTTCACGTAGTTCTTTCTCTGCATTTTGCAAAACTGAGTTCGCCGTGTGCGATAAATACGGCTGTTGCCCAGAAACCTTTGGATAAGACTTGACAATTTCTTCCAGCTTGCTTTTAAGAATGGATTCGTTGATATTCAGTTTTTTGAAAACATAAGACGAAACATTTTCATCTGTCTCCAAAATCGCTTGCAACAAGTGACCCGGCTCAATGGCTTGCTGATCGTTGCTCGAAGCAACGCTAGCGGCCTTTTGCAAAGCTTCCTGAGATTTTATGGTAAATTTTTCGAAGTTCATATTTTCAATCTTTTGAATCGATTTGATCAAAACACTATCCACTCTCCTCAAAGAACAAATTCCAGGAAATATTGTCTCAATAAATCAATATTTTTATGTCAATCCAGTCAAATTGACTGTAAATAAGTAACTTAGAAAATAAGATTCGATCTTCACTTAAGAACCGCATGTCGAAAAAAAGTAAGCCAAAGATTAATCCGATACTTATAGAAGTTGCTTGGGAGGTGTGCAATCAAGTGGGTGGCATCTATACGGTTATTCGTTCAAAGGCTCCTGCCATGATGAAAAATCATAGTGGCAACTTTTGTATGGTTGGCCCCTACGTAAGCAAAAATATCCAGGCAGAAATTGAGCCACTCAACGATGTGGAGGATATCTTCGGGCAAGCTGCCGCCAACTTGAGAAAAAAAGGATACGATGTAATGTATGCCGAATGGCTGATCACCGGAAAGCCTCGAGTTGTTTTACTAAATCCATTGATCGAAGAGAAGACGCTCAATGTGCTCAAATATTTATTATGGAAGAATCACGGTATCGCGACACCCACTGGCAATTTGCTCATTGACCAAGTCATCGCCTTCGCTTTTCTCACGAAAATATTTTTGGATGAACTTGTTAAGTTAAGGGGCGATCAACAGGTGATCGCTCATTTTCATGAGTGGATGGCCAGTCTCCCCATCCTCGATATTACACGTGAGAAGATGCCTGTAGAAACCGTGTTCACAACACATGCGACTCAACTAGGCAGACACCTCGCAATTAACTCCCCGTTGTTTTATGCACACCTTCCTTTTTTTAGTTGGGAAGAAGAAGCAAAAAGATTTGGCGTTGTAACAGAAGCTGCTATTGAATACGGTTGCGCTCAGAAGTGCAGTGTTTTTACAACGGTAAGTGAAGTGACAGCCCGTGAATGCAAACACTTATTAAAACGGGCACCCGAAGTTATTCTTCCAAATGGTTTGAACATTCAGCGCTTTGAAGCCTTGCATGAATTCCAAAACCTACACGCGTTGTACAAAGAAAACCTCAACGAATTTGTAATGGGGCACTTCTTTCAATCCTACGCGTTCGATTTGAATAAGACATTATATTTTTTCACGTCCGGCAGGTATGAGTATAAAAATAAGGGCTTCGATCTAACATTAGAAGCGCTCGTCCATCTCAACGAGCAATTGAAAGAAGAAAAATCCGATCTCACGGTGGTGATGTTTTTTGTGACGAAAAGGGAATTCACCAGTATCAAACCTGAGGTTTTGCAGGCGCGGGCGGTGATGGAGGAGATCAGGCAAGTTTGTTCGGCCATTCAAAAACAAGTTGGGCAACGATTTTTTCTTGAAAGCACGGCACGCCAAGATCAAAAGCTTCCCGATCTCAACAGTTTTGTGGATGAATATTGGGCGTTGCGTTACCGAAGAACAATTCAAACCTGGAAAACTAAAAATCTTCCTCAAACTGTGACACACCGCTTGTTAAATGAAGAGCATGATGACATCGTACGATTTATCTCACGCAGAAAACTGCTCAACCGACCCGAAGACAAAGTAAAAGTTATCTACCATCCAGATTTTATTAATTCCACAAATCCTTTATTCGGTTTGGACTACAGCCAGTTTGTGCGCGGATGTCACTTAGGGATTTTTCCAAGTTACTATGAGCCCTGGGGATACACTCCGCTCGAATGTATGGCCAGCGGAGTTCCCGCCGTAACCAGCGACCTCAGTGGCTTTGGTGATTACCTCATGAAGCACATGCCCGATCATGAAAAGGGCGGCATGTTTGTGGTGGAGCGTGGCAAACGAACTTTTGATTGGAGTGCAAAGCAATTGTCGGCTTTTTTATACAAATTTTTAAAACAAACTAGAAGAGACCGGATCATGCAACGAAATAATGTAGAGAGTTATTCTTCTGTTTTTGATTGGAGCAACCTGATCAGGCACTATGAAGAGGCGTATGAGTTGGCCAGCAATTAAAGCATTACAAATCTTTCCTGCTGCATCCAGAAACTTCCAAAATCAAATCAGGTCCATAAGCTTTTGAAGGAGTTTGAAATCCAGATTTGACATTACCAGATAAAATTTTCTGTGCGATCAATACACTTGTCTTAGCCGTGAGGGTGTATCCTTCTACGGTTTCGAGCAAACTGGTCTTTTCTTGTTGACTATCCCAAACCTTGCCCCACAAAAACATTTTGGAGGCTGCCCTTCGTTCTTCGTTGGGTCCGGCCGGTTTCTTATCAATCTGTTTTAATAAATAATTTTTTACCGCACGCATTCGCAAAAGCCAATTGAGATAGCGGCTCATCTTCACTTGCTTAATTAAGCCATCATCTGCCCCACGAAAAACTTCAATGTTGCCAATGCCCGTGCTGTAAATGCGGTGGACACGTCACCCCAGGGAATGCGGATTGACGGTAACTGAAAGGCCCCGTAATTTATTTTCGTGATTCCTTCATGAAGAGGAACAGAAATAATTTTTCCGTCTTTACGAATGGCTCCTCCCAATCCCAATCCTTCCACCATCGTCTTTGATGTGCCTCGTGAAAGTCCACCCTTAGAAGCAAATGCCAACTGCAAATGAGTAGCCGATGGCAATCTGTTTTTTAAATGCATCGCCAGGCAATCGGAAGGAACGACATCAAAACCAACTCCTGGCATTAATGTGATACCTGCACCTTTAGCTTGCGCATCTAGTTTTGCCATCATTTCAAACACCAAGATTTCTCCAGTGATATCCGTGTAATGCTTTTTTGTTTTGAGGCAAGCCTCCACCATTAACTGTGCTGTAAATTGAAATGGACCTGCTGCATGAATTACCATCGATCCTTTTTCCAACAACTTGCAAAGACCAGCTGAGTCATTAATGTCTACAACTTCAAACGGATATCCGGTTTGCAAACTTTGCTTTCGCAGCTCTTCACCATTTCTTCCCGAAAGGATAACCTCAATCCCTTTTGCTTTGCATTCGTCAATAATTAATTGGCCAGTGTATCCATACGAACCGTAAACAATGATAGGAGATGGCATATTTATTTTATTCTCTCGACTCGCTCAATAAAATACTTGGTGTCCCCTCGCCAGGGGAAAATTGTATATCGTTTGATGAAATGTAAATTCACTCTTTCACCACTTAGCGCCACTTGCTCCAGATCACTGATAACTACTTTTTGATCACTCTCCACAGAAAAATCAAAGGACTCAGCAATCGGACTGGCTCCCTTCAAGGCGCCAAACGTTTCGAGATTAAGTTTGCCCTCGTACGTCTTGAATACTACTCCTTTCTGTGTAACGCGTAAGACTTTACCTGCCATAATACCGCTTTCATAAACTCCCCAATAAAGAAATGAAAATACAATCACGCCAATAATAAGAGCTATAAGTAGTACGCGTCTCAATATTTTTTTTGACGTCTTCGCGAAACGCTGGCCAAAACTTTCATTTTCCATATCTCAGAACTTTGATAATGAAAGGTAGCCTTTTTACTTCAACTTTACATAGCCGCCTATTTGCTTAAAGAGCCTTAAATATCGGTAGGAGTTAATTTCTCACTCAATTAAAATTATACCGTCATGATCTCCACTTCCTTCTTCTTCATCAAGGTCTCGATTTTCAATATGAAATCGTCCGTAAGTTTTTGAGTAGTCTCTTCCGCATTTTTTACATCATCTTCCGATACTCCTTTTACTTTCTTTAGCGCTTCGTTTGTTTCCTTGCGAATGCTGCGAACACTTACCTTGCCATGCTCACACTCCTGACCTACTTGCTTCACCAATTGTTTCCTGCGCTCTTCGGTGAGCATTGGTATGTTAATGATCACTTGCTGACCATCATTCTGAGGAGTCAAACCAATATTGGCATTCATAATTGACTTTTCAATTTCCTGAATCAAACTTTTCTCCCAAGGCTTAATGAAAATACTTCGCGCGTCTGGTGTAGTAATAGATGATACCTGGCTTAGCGGGCTCATCGCACCATAATAAGAAACCATGATGCCGTCAAGCATGGAGGGGTTGGCTTTGCCCGCACGTATTTTTGCTAATTCACTTGACACGTGTGCGATGGCTTTATTCATCCGGTCTTTGGCATCTTCAAGGTATAGTTCTAATTCTTCCATAAGAGTAGTAAGTTCTAAGCTTAAGTTTTAAGAAAGGGAATTTTCAAATTTTACAATTTTCAAATTAGCTTATTAACGTTCCTGCTTCTTCACCTTTCGCTATGTGCACCAGGTTTCCTTTTTTGTTCATATCAAAAACTATGATCGGTAGTTTATTTTCCATGCACAAGGTAAAGGCTGTCATATCCATGATGTTCAGGTTTTTCTCATAGGCTTCCTGAAACGAGAGCTTGGTGTATCGCACTGCGTCCGGGAACTTCAACGGGTCTTTGGTGTAAACGCCATCAACTCGTGTTCCTTTCAATACCACATCCGCCTGGATTTCTATGGCCCGTAAACTTGCTGTTGAGTCAGTAGTAAAATAGGGGTTACCAATACCGGCACCAAAAATAACGATCCGCCCTTTTTCCAAGTGACGGATCGCTCTGCGTCTGATAAACGGTTCGCAGACCTGCTCCATTCTAATACCCGCCATCAGGCGCGTGTATACGCCATGACGCTCGAGTGCACCTTGCAATGCCATCGCGTTGATCACCGTGGCGAGCATGCCCATATAGTCACCCTGCACGCGGTCGATGCCCAGCGTTTCGGCCTGACCGCCACGAAAAATATTACCGCCACCGATGACAATCGCAAGCTCTACACCCTGATCCTTCACTAATTTTATTTCCTCACAATACTGTTCCAGCACAGCCGGGTCGATGTTGGTGGTTTTTGAGCCCATCAGCGCCTCACCGCTAAGCTTTAAGAGGATGCGTTTGTATTTCATTTGTTTGTAATTTCTTTTTTAGCGGTCAAATGGAATGGCCAATTTGATTGTTTCTCTCTTGGTAACCATGCACCAGGGCATTTCATCTTGGATTATTTCAGCAAATATGACAGGGATTTCAGGATTTTACAAAAGTTCAGCTCGAAGTAATGATTAGATTTTTTTGATCTGTTGATCGCAATAGCTCTTGACAAAGACTTATCAACATTGAAAAAGCAGAAAACTTACTGCCTAATTTAACAAAGCACTTACCCCTCAAAACCTTCGATGAACTGTCTTTGCCAAAGAGTGCTCGTCCCTTCAAAAATGCGTTCTGGCGACAGTCGTTGCAATCCAGCGCCGATTGCAACCCACCTTTGCATACACACAAACCAAAAATTATGGGACCCAATAACATCCTTTACTATACCGATGATCATCAGGTTACGATTACCGACTCGGGCATTAAGGTTAAGAAGACACTTTATAGCCTCAACGGAATCTCCCGCCACGGTCTTTCCGTTATTCATCCTCCGCGAGTTCCATTCATTATTCTTATTGTTCTTGGTGCCGGTTTATTCATGAGTGGGATAATGGAGTTGATTCCAGCTGCGTGGAACATAAATGTTCACATCCTTGGTTTTTCTTTTCTGGTCGCTTCGGTGTTGATGACCATCGGTGCTGTCCTTGTTTTGGCTGGCATTTTTGTCATGCTGAAGTTGAAGGAAAAATATGCAGTTCATATCATTACTGCCGAAGGTGAAAAAAACGTAGTGGTGAGCGCCAGTCACAAGTACATCAGCCAGATTGTAGATGCACTTAATCGCGCGTTCCTCGATCTGGTTAAGCCAGCCAAAGAAGGAAGGAAAGTTTGAAGTGATCATATTTTATTTAGACGGCCTGGCCTCGCGTTTCGCGAGGCCACCGGGCTGTCGGCAGTTGCCAACCTCCAACACATTCACGCTCATTTATAAGTAATAGCACGCGTTCCGCACTTGAACTTGGTTTTTTTAGTTTGAGTTTTCCTCAGCATTCAATTGCAAACAGGAAATAATAAAATTCTTCGGCTCCATTTTTATAGAGTTAAATCTCATCTCAACCGATCCGAATCCTTCACCAGATTCTCATCCTTCTTGATAAACCGGTTGGCAATAGCATTGCACACCATCGCCACGGCGGGAAAGAAAAGCGACACACCATAATTTCCACTGACGTGATTGGCTTGAATAAGTTTAATCGCGAGGTAGGCAGCTGAACCCATACATCCTGCCATGAACAAAGAATTGAGTGCTCCTAATTTTAATTGTAACAACCTATTTTCAAATTTTCCAATCTCAATCATTGAAATCGTTGCTGCAGCTATACCAAGTATGGCAATGATGGAATACGGAAAATAAATCACTGTGTTAGTATCCCCTGTTTTTACTCCGTAATAAAGAGGATACAAAACCCAGCGTGTGGTTTCATCTTTTGCTTCCCACACGGGGAAAAAAATCATTGCTACTAAACAGGCAATTGCGATTGCCAGAAATACCGTTTGTTTTCTTTGCCACATGATCGGTTGGGTTTAACTTGCACAACTGTCTGCAAAAATAACAATAGAACTCAAGCCATCTCAAATTAATAATGAAAACTGCTTACATCGTTGATATTCTTAGAACGCCTATCGGTAAATATGGTGGCTCACTCGCGTCAGTCCGTCCGGATGACATGGCTGCTCTGGTAATCAAAAAAATTTTGGAACGTAATCCAACAATAGATCCCAACCAAATTGAAGATGTGATTTTTGGCGCAGCCAACCAAGCTGGTGAAGACAATCGCAATGTAGCGCGCATGGCAGCGCTGCTTGCCGGCCTCCCCACCGCAGTTGGTGGTGTCACGGTAAATCGATTGTGCGCTTCGGGGTTGCAGGCAATTATGGATGCCTCACGCGGAATTTTTAATGGCGATGGTGAGGTTTACATTGCCGGAGGTGTTGAGAGTATGACGCGTGCACCCTTTGTTATGGCCAAGAATGATGAGCCGTTTTCTCGCAAAGCAGAAGTTTACGACACAACCATCGGCTGGCGGTTCACTAACTCCAAGCTTTCGAAACTGTATCATCCTTATAGTATGGGCGAAACGGCTGAGAACGTAGCAGAAAAATGGAAAGTGAGTCGTGAGGAGCAAGATAAATTTGCGTTAGCCTCGCAGCTGAAATATTTTCAAGCACTGGCTGCAAATAAATTTAAAGAAGAGTTAATTGCCGTTTCAGTTTCCAAAGGCAAAGAGAATTTTGTTATCGACAAAGATGAATATCCACGCGAAACTTCATTAGAAAAATTAGCGTCATTAAAACCCGCATTCAAGGAAGGCGGAAGTGTTACAGCCGGAAACTCATCGGGTATCAACGATGGTGCCTCAGCTTCATTAATTGCAAGCGAAGAGTTTGTCAAAGAAAATAATTTAAAACCTCTGGTACGTGTTGTCTCCGTGGCGATTGCCGGAGTTGATCCTGCTTACATGGGCATTGGTCCTGTTCCTGCAACATTGAAAGCACTGCAACGTGCTGGATTAAAAATTTCCGATCTTGGTTTAGTGGAATTAAATGAAGCGTTTGCTTCTCAATCCTTGGCTTGTGCTCGTGATCTTGTGCTTGATCCAACAATTGTAAATGTCAACGGTGGTGCAATTGCTATCGGCCATCCACTCGGATGCAGTGGCGTGCGCATCAGTGCAACGCTTATTCACGAGATGAAAAAAAGAAAAGTAAAATATGGATTAGCGACCATGTGCATTGGTGTAGGTCAAGGCGCTGCAATCATTTATGAAAACGCGTTTTAAGATATTTTGTACTGCTTCTTCCCAACTTGCCTACTGCTTGCTTACTATCTAACTTTGAAATAATTAACAAATTATCTCCATGGCAATTCGCAGACCTTTTAATTTAAAACAGTGGATCACTGACAATCGTGATTTGCTAAAGCCACCCGTAGGCAACAAAAATCTATATGCTGATGCAGGCGATTATATTGTGATGGTGGTTGGCGGTCCCAACGCGCGCAAAGACTATCACTTCAACCAAACCGAAGAATTATTTTATCAACTGCAAGGCAACATCAACGTACGCATTCAGGAAGAGGGTAAAGCAGTTGACATTCCCATCAAAGAAGGAGAAATGTTTTTGCTTCCGGCTAATACACCTCATCGTCCGGAGCGGCCAGCTGATACCGTGGGTCTAGTGATTGAATGCAAGCGTTCAGCTAATACTTATCAGGATGGACTGATCTGGTTTTGTCACAACTGTAACAATAAACTTCACGAATACCGTTTTCATCTCGATAATATTGAAAAAGATTTTATTCCCCGCTTTCGGGAGTTCTATGGTTCACAAGAATTGCGCACCTGTAAAAAATGCGGTACAGTGATGGAAACTGATCCAAGATTCGTCTAACGCATCCATGCAAGGTCGTTCCTATTTTTCTTCACCTGTCGGTGAATTAATAATTGAATCCGAGAATGAAAAAATCATCACACTCGGTTTTCTAAAAGATTCCAAACAAGAAGAAATCCAAACTTCTATTGTTGACCAATGCATTGCCGAATTGGAGGAGTACTTTTTTCAAGGAAGAAAATTCTTCTCATTTGAGATGAATTTAATTGGGTCTGAATTCCAAATTAAAGTTTGGAATGAGTTACTGAATATCCCTTTCGGAAAAACTATTTCTTATGAAGAACTGGCTATTCGAGTCGGGAACATTAAGTCAATTCGCGCTGTTGGTTTAGCCAACGGGCAAAATCCAATTTCAATTGTTGTTCCTTGCCATCGCGTGATCGGAAAAAGTGGTGACCTCGTAGGTTATGGCGGAGGCCTGGATAAAAAAATCTGGTTACTTCAGCACGAGGGCGCACTGCAGGAGCAGCTTTCGTTATTTTAATATCTTTAGCACTTAATGTTTCCCATGAAGTTTGAATCTTCTATTTCTTTCGCTAAAAAGTTGGACAGTCAGGATTCGCTGCATTCATTCCGATCCAAATTTCATCTGCCAAAAGTCAAAGGCAAAACAGCGATATATTTTACAGGCAACTCATTAGGCCTGCTTTCCAAGTCAACGAAAAAATTTGTTGATGAAGAATTGAACGACTGGGCGAAGCTAGGTGTGGAAGGACATTTTCACTCCAAACGTCCGTGGTTACATTATCACAAATTCAGCAAGAAAGCACTATCAAAAATCGTTGGAGCAAAACCAAGCGAAGTAGTAGCGATGAACCAGCTCACTGTGAATTTGCATTTGATGATGATTTCCTTTTACCGACCAACCAATACGAGGTATAAAATTTTGACGGAAGCCGGAGCTTTCTCATCCGATCAATACGCGTTTGAGTCGCAAGTAAAATTTCATGGACTTGATCCCGCGAAAGCAATTATCGAATTGTCTCCTCGCCCAGAAGAACATGCTTTGCGAACGGAAGATATTATTAAAGCGATTCAAGAAAATAAAAATGAATTGGCGCTGATCATTTTTGGTGCTGTTCAATATTACTCAGGTCAGTTTTTTGATTTAGAGGAAATTACCAAAGCAGGACATGAAGCTGCGGCCTACGTGGGATTTGATTTAGCCCATGCTATTGGCAACATTCCGTTGCAACTGCACAAACATGAAGTTGATTTTGCGGTGTGGTGCGGTTACAAATATTTAAACTCGGGGCCTGGTGGAATGGCTGGTGCATTTGTCCACGAAAAACATGCGAAGAATTTTGATCTTCCAAGGCTGGCAGGTTGGTGGGGTCATAATGACAAGGAGCGTTTTCAAATGAAGAAAGGCTTTCAACCCATGGAGGGCATTGATGGTTGGCAAGTTTCTAATTTTCCTGTTTTGAGTGGAGCTGCTCAATTAGCCTCTTTGGAAATATTTGATGAGGCTAGAATGAGTAATCTTCGTAAAAAAAGTTTTTTGTTGACTGGCTATTTAGAGTTCTTATTGAAGTCGATTGAAAATTATAATGAGCATTTCACGATAATTACTCCTTCTGACAAAAATGAAAGAGGTTGTCAACTTTCTTTACTCATGAAAAAGAATGGAAGAAAAGTTTTCAACAAAATCACTCGGGCTGGCGTGATTGCCGATTGGCGAGAACCTGATGTAATCCGTGTGGCGCCAGTGCCATTATATAACACATTTAAGGAAGTGTTTTCATTCTCCAGGATTTTTCAAAATGTCCTTCGATAAAAAACAACACATCGCTATTGCCGGTGCAGGACTTGTTGGCTCGCTGCTCTCAATTTACCTTGCTAAGCGCGGACATCGGGTTTCAGTTTTTGAACGCAGACCTGACATGCGCAAGCAAACCGTAGATGCTGGCCGATCGATCAATCTCGCATTAAGTAATCGTGGGCTCCGTGCATTGGATGAAGTTGGGCTTACTTCTGAAATAAAGAAAGCCGCCATTCCCATGCACGGTCGGATAATGCATGATCGGCAAGGGAAGTTGACCTTTCAGCCTTATGGAAAAGAAGGGCAGTTCATCAATTCCATTTCTCGAAGCAATTTGAATATGGTCTTAATGGACAAAGCAGAATCGCTCGGTGTTGAATTTCATTTTGTGCAACGTATCAACTCACTCGATTTTGAAAATACGAGCATGGCCATCCAGCAACCAAGATCCAGTATCAAGAATCAAGAATTCGATTCCATCATCGGAGCAGACGGAGCCTTCTCGGCCGTGCGCAGTTCACTGCAGATCACTGATCGATTTGATTACTCCCAAGATGATATTGCTCATGGTTATAAAGAACTTCATATTCCGGCAACTGAAAGTGGTGCATTTCAATTAGAGAAAAACGCCTTGCACATTTGGCCACGAGAAAGCTTCATGCTCATTGCCCTTCCCAACCCGGATGGAAGTTTTACTTGCACTTTGTTTTTCCCATTTGAGGGACCTCTTTCCTTCAATTCATTAAAATCAGAAAATGATGTTGAGAAATTCTTGAAAGAAACTTTTTCTGATGCTTTTCATTTGATGCCCAATGCTGTGGAAGCTTTTATGAGTAGTCCTGCTTCTTCATTAGTCACAGTTAAATGTTTCCCCTGGGCTAAAAATAAAACGTTGTTGATTGGCGATGCGGCCCATGCTATCGTTCCTTTTTACGGGCAAGGCATGAATGCTGGATTTGAGGATTGTCGCGTGCTCAATCAATTGCTCGATGATTCATCTGATTGGTCAAATTTTTTTAGTGAATTCCAAAACTTAAGAAAGCCCGACACGGATGCGATCGCAAAACTTGCACTGGACAATTTTATTGAAATGCGTGATTTGGTTGCAGATGCTAAGTTTCTATTGAGAAAAAAGATTGAAGCCAAGTTAAATCAATTGTTTCCGACCAAATGGGTTCCGTTGTATTCAATGGTCACCTTTCACGATGACATTCGATACGCTGATGCTCTGGCAATAGGACAAAAGCAAAAAAAAATCATGGATGAAGTAATGCAACTTGTTAACATAGAAACAACATGGGAGCAATTGGATTTTGAAAGCATCGTGAGTAAATTGTAAAATGCCTAAAATCTCTGAGACCGATCTATTGCTTAATCCAGACGGAAGCGTCTATCATCTTAATTTATTGCCCAAACACATCAGCGACACGGTTATTGCTGTGGGCGACCCAAGCCGGGTATATATGGTAAGTCAGTTTTTTGATGACGTGGAATTTGAAATGAACAAACGCGAATTCATTACTCACGTTGGGAAGTACAAAGGAAAAAAAATCACTGTGATTAGTACAGGCATCGGCACCGACAACGTTGAGATCTTCTTTTCGGAGTTAGATGCACTAGTCAACATCGATTTGAAAACACGCGAGCCTAAACAGCGGAAGAAAAAACTAAAGGTAATCCGGATCGGCACTTCAGGCGCAATGCAAGAAGACATTGCGATAGGCACTTCGTTAGTGTCTGATTTCGCGGTTGGCTTTGATAACTTAATGAGCTTCTACGATTTGCCAATGAACGATGAAGAAACAGGCCTTGCGCATGATATTCAAAAGAAAACAGGGTTGCCATTTATGCCTTATGTCGTCCGTGGATCAGAAAGTTTATTGAAGCAAATTGGATTTGACATGCGTGTGGGCAACACTGTAACATGTCCAGGATTTTATGGACCTCAAGGAAGAGAACTGAGAGCACCCATCCGCTTCCCACATTTGCTGGAAGATTTAAACTACTACCACAAGGGTGATTTTTGGCTCACCAATTTAGAAATGGAAACTGCGGGGTATTATGCGATGGCCCGTTTATTAGGGCACGAGGCTCTGAGCGTAAATGCGATCCTTGCCAACCGAATCAAAAATAAGTTCGTAAAAAATCCTAATAAGGTTGTTGAAAACTTGATTGAGAAAGTTTTGGAAAGAGTGTAATTAGTTAATCGTTATCCGTTAATCGGAATTACATTCAATTAACTATTAACAATTAGCTTTTCAAGCAGTAACCATACTGTCCATGCGCATGATGTGTCTGCCCGCATTAAAAGGATCATCATTATAAAACCCGGAAAGAATGCGATGGGCAATCTGCTCAATCACTAATTCATCGTCTGATTTTTTTTCCTTGCCTTGCCAGAATACACGTTGCGGATGTTTTTTCATGTCGTCCACGTACGCTTTTGCATGAAGATATTGTTCCTGAGTGAACGTAATGGTAAAGCAGGTTTTTACTTTTTGAGTTTCCATGACTTTTGTTTTGCAATAGTTGTGCCTGAATTTTCTTTCAACTTTCGAAAATAAAACATATTCTGTCAACTCCCTCGTTCGGTGTCGGACAAGAGTGTCCGCAGGTGAGAAAATTTATGATGAATTGATGAAACTTCTATTGGCAGAGTTCTGTTAGAACCGAAACAAACCTAATCTAACTATGAACTACGTTATCACTGGCTCACTGGGCCACATCAGCAAACCTATCGTACAAAAATTAAAGTCGAGCGGTCATTCGGTTACGGTGATCACCAGCAACTCAAGCAAAGTAAAAGACATCGAAGCATCAGGCGCTGTCGCTGCCGTTGGTTCTGTTGAGGATAATAATTTCTTAAAGAAAGCATTTGCCGGAGCACAAGCCGTGTACCTGATGATACCACCCAAATGGGCCCTATCGGGAAGCTGGCTTGATTTTCAAAAAAAAGTAATCCAAAATTATATTGAAGCGGTTAAAGCCAACAGTATTAAAAATATTGTCTTTCTAAGCAGCGTAGGTGCACACATGGGTAAAGAAACAGGGCCTGTCGATGGGTTATCGGTGGCTGAATGGCATCTCAGTCAGTTAAAAGATGTAAACCTCTTAATCGTACGACCTTCCTATTTTTATTACAATCTCATGGGAATGATTCCGATGATAAAGAATATGAACATCATGGGGTCTAATTTTGGAAGCTCGAAAGAAAAACTGGTGCTCACCGCCACTTCGGATATTGCCGAAGTAGTTACTAATGAACTGCTGAAATTAAAATTCAAAGGACATACCATACGTTACATTGCCAGCGATGAACGCCATCCGAAGGAAATTGCAGAAATCCTGAGCAAAGCTGTAGGAAAACCAGGAACTCCCTGGATTGAGTTTAAAGATGAAGATGCCCTGAAGGGAATGCTACAAAGCGGGCTTCACAAAGAAATTGCCAACGGCTACGTTACCATGGGCGCTTCATTGAGAAATGGAAAAATGCAAGCCGACTATTGGAAAAACAGGCCTAAGCTTAGTAAAGTAAAATTGGAAGATTTCGTCAAAGAATTTGTGGCTGCCTACAATGCGTAAGAAATATTTTACAGGGAAAAGGAGCCTCAACCAAAAGTTGGGGTTTTCTTTTTTAAATTGGATTGAAAACTTCTAATCGGTCCGTTCCTATATTTTGCTGAGCGCAAAGCTTACCTTTCCTGGAGGGAGCCTTAATTCCTTCACCAAAAGTTCGAGGTGAAGTGAACACTCTGGCTTCATCCCAAAGATTGGCGTCCATAAATAACTGAAGCGTTTGTGCTCCCCCTTCCACAATTACAGATTGAATATTTCTTTTGAAGAGATCATGAACCAGTTCTTCCAGAAAATTATTTTCATCGATTCTTACCAACAAAAGATTTTTATACTCTTCATGTTTAAGTACATTATAGCAAATCGTTTTTTCCTTTTTATCAAATAATTGCAGACGATCATTAAGGCGTAAAAACCGATCGATGACAATTCGAGTTGGATTCCTACCGGTCCAGTCGCGCACCGTCAGTGAAGGGTTATCATGCGAAGCTGTATGTGTGCCAACCAAAACTGCATCTTCTTCACTTCGCCAACGATGAACCAACTGCCTTGAGAATTCATTGCTAATCCACTTCGATTCAAAATTCTTTTGGGCGATAAATTCATCGGTTGTCTGTGCCCATTTTAAAATAATATATGGGCGCTGCTCTTCTATAAACGTGAAAAAACGTTTGTTCAGTTCGTGACCTTCTTTCTCTAACACACCTGTTAGCGTTTCAATGCCAGCATCTTTTAATTTTTTTATTCCCTTACCATGAACTTTAGGATTGGAGTCAAGATTGCCAATTACTACTTTTTTAACCCGATGCTTAATCAGCAAATCAACACAAGGCGGAGTTTTTCCAAAATGCGAACAAGGTTCCAGGTTCACATAAACTGTGCTTTCTTTTAAAAGAGATTGATCTTTTGCAGAATTAATGGCGTTCACTTCGGCATGTGCTTCACCAAATTTTTGATGCCAACCTTCACCGATAATTTTATTGTTGTGCACAATCACGCAGCCGACCCGTGGGTTGGGGCTTACCCTGCCGACACCCAATTGGGCAAGCTCAAGGGCACGTTGCATGAAAAATTCATCGTGAGTCATTAGCATTTATTATCATTGCAAAGATGAAAACGAAGCGGACCAATTCCAAAGCGGTATTTCACGAGATCAAATCGAAATTGACATTAGATGATCCGGAAGAAGTCCACGCTATTGCCTTGGCGCTAATGGAAAAGTATTTCGGATTGACTTTGACAGACATCCTTTCAGAAAAAGAAATTGAATTTCAAGCCTTCGATAAAACTATTGCGCGATTAAATCAGTATGAACCACTTCAATACATTTTGGGTGAAGCTGAATTTTTTGGCAGAAATTTTATTGTCAGTCCGTCCGTGTTGATCCCACGACCTGAAACAGAATTGCTAGTGCAAGAAGTTTTAAAAATGAAATTAAACGCTCCAAGAATCCTGGATGTTGGGACGGGCAGTGGTTGCATAGCAATAACATTAAGCCTTGAGATTCCGAATTCGAAAGTCTATGCCATTGATGTTAGTCAAAATGCGTTGGACATCGCAAATGCCAACTCAAAAAAATTAAGAGCTGATGTGTCTTTCATGCTTCTTGATTTTTTAAATGACTATAATTCATTTGAACCTGTTGATCTGATCATTAGCAACCCACCCTATGTTAGAAATTCAGAAAAGGAGTTGATGAAATCCAATGTGCTAAACTTCGAACCGCACGAAGCCTTGTTTGTTCCCGATACTGATCCTTTGCTTTTTTATAAAGCCATTGTTATGAAAAGTAAAACATTGCTCAACACTGGAGGAAAAGTTCTCGTTGAGATCAACGAAATTTTCGGAAATGAAGTAAAAGATTTATTCGAATCGTATGGATTTAAGGAAGCTAAAATCATCAAAGACCTTGACGGCAAAGATCGAATTGTCGTTGCCTCAAAGGGTAATTAGCCCCAACGTTCTAAATTCCATAAAACTTTGTTCTGTAGACATTCGTTAAACTCCGAATACAAACTACAGCCTCATGGACTGGAAATTCTGGAAAAAACCTGCCAAGGAAAAGAAACCAAAATCTTTTATCAGAGAATGGTACGACTCCGTTGTATTCGCAGTCATTGCAGCCTCTCTTTTGCGATGGTCTGTAGCCGAGGCGTTTATGATTCCAACACCCTCTATGGAGAATTCGCTTTTAGTTGGTGATTACCTTTTTGTGAGCAAATTTCATTACGGCACGCGCACACCGCGCACACCTCTTCAAATTCCACTTACTCATCAAAAAATTTGGTTTACGGAAATCCCATCTTATCTCGATTGGATTCAGTTGCCTTCTTATCGTTTGCCCGGGCTAAGGGAAGTGAAGCGAGGAGAACCCGTTGTATTTAATGTTCCCAAAGATTTAACTGACCCCACTGAAAGGCCTATTGATTTAAAGACCTTTTTAGTGAAGCGCTGCGTTGCTGTTCATGGCGATAAGTTAGAAATCAGGAATAAACAAGTTTTCATTAACGGAGAAATGATGACCAATCCTGTCGGCATGAAGTTCAGCTACTTGGTGACAGCAAAAGATGAAATTCACAAACGCCACCTCCATTCCTTTGGACTTGACAGCGATGACTGTTCCTATTTGGGCAAAACGTCTGACTCGAAGTTAGCCGTATACACCATGGTTCTAACACGTGAACAGGTCGAGAAAATTAAATCCACTCCATTCATTGTTTCTGTTGAAGCCAATACTTCTTTAAATGATACACCAGACCCCAAACTTTTTCCCTCATTGAAAAACGCAGTGTGGACTGCCAACAATTACGGGCCTCTTTTTATCCCAGAAAAGGGAGCAAAAATGATCGTAAATGACTCTACCCTGAATGTGTACGGTGAAATCATCCGGTTATACGAGGGGCATAAAAATGTAATAATAAAAAATGGCGAACTCATTATTGATGGCCAGCCAGTTTCTGAATATGTATTTAATCAAAATTATTATTTCATGATGGGCGACAACCGCGATAACTCTCTCGATTCACGCTACTGGGGTTTCGTTCCGGAAGATCACATCTTAGGAAAGCCGTTGTTCATCTGGATGTCGCTTGATAATGAAGCAGACCTTCTACATAAAATCAGATGGAGTCGATTGCTAAACGCGATCAACTAATCATTAATCGGGTTCAAAAAAACAAACCGACCCTCCTACCCAGGTTTTATCTTTATTGAATTTTACACCGATCATTTCCCCCTGGCTGAGCCGAGCGAGATTAATGACCGGAGTTGGCCGGAGTCGATTCTCTTCCCAAAGAAAAAGCAAACGTATTTCAGTTTTTATATTTCCATCAGGCGATTGGATGACCGGTTCGTACTGAATTTTTTTTTGAAGCAAAAAAATTTCTCGTTCATTTTCAGGAATAGAATCCAGGTCGCTTTCCTTTACGTGAAAGATTACGCCACTGCCAGAAAAAGAAAATAATGGTTTGAGCACATAGTTTTCTAAATCGGACGGCCACGATTTGTATTCGTTCAAAAATTTACATTCAGGAATATACTGGCCGTTAATGAAAGGCATAGCGTATTTACTAATCCTGAAAAACCAATTTGGATGTCCTGCCCACTCCACATCAACATCTTCTGTCAAATTAAAATCCAATTTTAGATCCGTTCGCTTTAGCAGTTCATCAAATATCACGCGGTTATAAATGCGATAAATAGGAATTGTTTTTCCACTCTTTTGATAGAAAAGTCTTCTCCCTTCTCTTCTAATGTCACCAATATGAGTCGGCGCAACTCCTGTAATCTTTTCAGTAACAAGAAAATCGACGGCAGTATTTTGTTTCAATGGATCGATCTCAAGCAAGATCACATTCTCAGAATCATGGCCGTTCAATAAGGCATTTTTCAATTTAGCTTGATATTGCGTAGTAGTCAGCTCAAAATGACTGTTAAATCCTGGGGGGCAATAAAAATGCTCTTTAAATTTTGACGCTAAAAAATCCTGCCAACCAAACAATGATGGAAACCCTTGCATCTCAATCAATTGAGGTTGCAAGCTTCCGTATTCGTCCTTAACTACAGCAAAATCCAGAGCTAGAAATAAAGTATGATCCGTTTCGTTGGGAACAACTTGATTCTTAGGAATTGACTTTTCAGTGAGCTTCTTGAAATCATCACGTATTAAGAAATCAATAATTTGATTGGAAGCGTTAACCAATTTGTGTTTAAGTTCTTTATCAACAAAAACAGGGCTTTCGGCGATCCGAAAAGTAATCTGATGATTAAAGGTTTGGTTTAGATCCGTTAAAAAATTTCGATACTTCGTTGATGAAAATGAAGCATTAAATTCTTTTCGAGCCGAGGCAATCATACTTCCGCATTGGAATAAACCGCTGCTGCCGCGTGAAGAAAATTAGGAAGGATTGTTTTATGCGTGCATTTGATCTTATCTGGTTCATTGAGCATTTGCATCATATGCAAATATTTTTTCTCCCCATACTTCTTGGTCACTAATTTCTTTTTATCCTCGCGGAGGAGGTGACGATGCATCCCATCACTGTCCACCTCGGGGTGAAATTGCGTTCCGATAATGGACTCATCAAAGCGGATAGCCATCACAGCACGTTCGAAGGGAATCAATGGCCTTTCTTTTTCAATACACAATATATTTCCTCCTCCTGACCAAATCTTGCCTTCGTTCGGTTGAACGAGTTGGTAATCGCGCGAATCAACGGCATAAAAAGGATCGGTAAGTTGATTAATCAAGGATTCTTTCTTTCCAGCTTTTGTTTTATGAACTGGCATCACTCCAAAAGATGTGCTTTTTCGCTTGGTCACCTTAGCATATCCATAATGACGGCAGAAAACCTGAAATGAGTGACAGATCAAGAACACAAATTTCTTTTGAAAAGGGTTTTCCCGATTGTGTCTTAAAATGGAATCCATTAATTCAAAATAGTTGTCTTCCCACGCAGAACCTAAACTGGTGAGCGGGCTCCCAGGTCCACCGGAAGAAATGAAAACATCAAAATTTAAATCGGCTATCTCCAAATGTTGACGGACATCAAAAACTTGATAAGAGATTGGAAGATCAACTTCATTTTTAAATTGGTCAACCAACTCACCAATGCATCGCATTCCTTCGTTGGACTCACCTTCGTATAAATCAAGAATAGCAATTTTCATGTGTTACTATTTATTTTTTCCATGTCACAAATGGCCACTCAGATTGCCATTCCTTTGGTAAGTGATTTATTTGAGCCATTTCCAGTAAAATGATTGGACAAATATAAGATTCTAAACGTACCTCTGAATAAGAGACGCTTAAAAGTCTTTATGCACCTCAAATAATTATTAGCTTTGACTACAACAATCTTTGTAATTTTTAAAACTGGATACTAATTGGCGTTCCTTACCAATCTTAGTGCTGAGAGCTTAACCATAGTGACTTTCGTTGCTTTGCTGTTGGGTATGGCAAAAACCGGTGTGCACGGGGCCGGAATGCTTTCCGTTCCGTTGCTTGCCATTGCCTTTGGAGGTAAGGCTTCCAGCGGATTGATGTTGCCAATGCTTTTGGTCGCAGATGTTTTTGGAGTCTGGTATTATCATAGGCATGCTTCATTCAAGCATTTGAAAATCTTATTTCCCTGGGCTGCGGTCGGCATCATTGCTGGAAGTGTTGCTGGAAATTTTATCTCGGAAGAAGTTTTCAGAATCATCATGGCTACAACCATTTTTGGCAGTTTAGTGGTAATGATTTGGTTAGAGATGGGAGGAAGGGAGAAAATTCCCGATAATATTATCCTCGGAATAGGTGCAGGTTTTTTAGGCGGGTTCACTTCCATGATTGGTAATTTGGCGGGCACTGTGATGGCCGTTTATTTTCTCAGCATGCGACTTCCAAAAAATAATTTTATCGGAACGGCCGCTTGGTTTTTTTTAGTCATCAACTGGTTTAAAGTTCCCTTTCATGTCTGGGTGTGGCATACCATCAACAAAGATTCATGGCTCCTCGCCCTGGTCCTTGTTCCCATAATTTTAGGAGGCGCCTTTTTAGGAATTTTATTGGTCAAGAAAATGAACGATCGTACGTATCGCTGGTTTATTGTCGGCATGACGTTTATTGCTGCTATCGTGATGATGTTAAGGTAACAACTTCAATTATTAAAAGACTATTTTGTCTTTTAATTTTATTACCTTTGCAATTCATTCATCACAAAACTATGTCACGCCAATCGCCCCACACCTTTCATATCCCAGTAATGGGATTAGCTTTTACCATTGATACACCAATCAAAGTTGCCAGGTTTGGAATCAATTCCGTAGTCTCCATTATTGAGGATAACCTCATTGAAAAAATGCGAAGTCATTATTACAAGGAGCTAGGCGAACGGTATTGTCCTATTACTCAGGATGAAGTGGATTATCGGGCTAAGCGTGTAACTGACTACTTGAATCTTACGGACCGTATCGTTAAAGAACAAATCATCAGATTAAAGAATTCTGATTTTGAAGATGGGTCTGAAATTAACCAATACTTTGAAATGCTTCCTGAAAACAGTGACTTAAAGCGCATCTTCAAACAAATGAGCAATGTGAAAGACCCGGTAGATAAACTGCAATTGGAAAATTGGTTGCGTGAAGAAATTGAGCCTGGAAGTATCGACGTTAACATCATGACCAAACTTGATAAAAATAATTTAGATGAAAATGGAAATATTATCCAAGATGGATCGGATGCCGTGGCAGCGCTTCGAGGTTATGCCAATAGTAATCTCACCAATTCTTCAGTGATTCTTTCAGCAGGAATGAACCCCCGCTTATTTAATTATATGGAAAAGCTGAGCGCCTTTGATGCAGACAACCAGGGAAATTTCACAAAACAAATTGTAATCAAAGTATCGGATTACCGCTCGGCCCTGATTCAAGGAAAAATGTTAGCGAAGAAAGGGTTGTGGGTAAGTGAATTTAGGATTGAATCTGGTCTGAACTGCGGTGGTCATGCTTTTGCATCCGATGGCTTTTTGCTGGGACCAATCCTCGAAGAATTCAAAAATAAAAAGGATGAACTTATCACCACCTTGTTTGGTATATACAATCAAGCTTTGCAAGGAAAAGGAAAACACACTTTTGAAAAGAACCATCCATTGAAAATAACTGTGCAGGGAGGTATAGGTACAAACGAGGAAGATGAATTTCTTCATCACCATTATGGAGTAGACAGCACCGGTTGGGGTACACCTTTTTTATTAGTGCCCGAAGCCACCACCGTGGATGAAGAAACTTTGCAATTACTGAGCAACGCAAAAGAGCACGACGTAGTGCTTAGCAAGAATTCGCCTTTGGGAGTTCGGTTTTATTATTTAAAAGGCACCAGCGCTGAAAAAGAAAAACTAGAACGAATAGAACAAGGGTTGCCTGGCAGCCCATGCTCTGAAGAATTTCTTGTCTCAAATACAGAATTTGGGAAAGAACCCATTTGCACGGCATCGCACAAATATCAAAAACAAAAGATTGAACAACTTCAATCCCGGGCTTTACCAAAGAAAGACTATGACCGTCAGTTGCAGGAGGTGTTGGATAAAGAGTGTTTGTGTGTTGGTTTAAGCAATGCAGCCATAAAAAACTATAGACTGAAACCATTCACAAAAAGAAAAGCCGTGAATGTTTGTCCTGGTCCTAACATTGCCTATTTCTCAGAGATCGTTTCCTTGAAAAAAATGGTCGATCACATTTATGGAAGAACTAATATTATTCAAACCGATGATCGGCCTCATATGTTTATCAAGGAACTTGCACTGTACGTTGATTACTGGAGTGAATTGTTGTCGGATTTGAAAGGTGCAGTTGATAGTAAACGCAAAACGTACGTAGAGAATTTCTATGAAAATCTGGAGCAAGGCATTTCCTATTACCGCAATCTTACTACTACAATGAATGAAGAATTCTCCGGACTAAAAAACAAAATCGAATCCGGACTTGATGAAGTTGAAACTCAGCTAAAAAATATATTTGAACACCAAGTAAATATGTTGAGCGAAGTCTAACACGTTGACCCCACATTACTCAATTATTGTTCCTGCCTTAGAAATTTTGTAACTAGGCATCATAAATTTCGTCTTCCAATATGTTTTCAAAGGCTTGTGAATATGCGATTCGTGCTTCCCTATATATCTCAATCAAAAGCATTGATGGTTCAAAGTTGGGGATAAAGGAGATCGCCAAAGAAATCGACTCTCCAGCACATTTCACTGCCAAAATTCTTCAAACATTAACCCGAGAAGGAATCATCTCATCGATTAAAGGACCCAACGGTGGCTTTTTTTTAGATCCGGATGCTAAGCCAGTTCCATTGACCGCGATTGTTAAAGCTATTGATGGTGACAACATTCTGCATTCTTGTTCGCTGGGGCTGAAAGAATGCTCTGACAGGTTCCCTTGCCCGATCCACAACGACATTAAATCGTACAAAGAAAGGTTACGCAAGATCATGAAAGAAAAGACCTTGCAGCAATTGGGCAGCGACCTGGTCAAGGGTAAAACATTTTTGAAAAATTACAAGACCAAATTATCCCGCTGACCATTCGGCACACGAATCGCGGGTCTCCCAAAGTTTTAGTGAAGTGAGTTGAATCTGCTCTGGCAATGCTGAGGAAATTTTTTCCTTCAAATAGATCAGCAGGTTTTCTGCCGTGGGTTCAACCTCAATTACTAACAATTCATCTTTTGAAAAATCGTTCTTCGCTTCAGCCAGGTAAGCCCTTGACAAGATCAATTGATGATCAAGCAGGTTTATCGCACAGTCTTGCACAATGTATTTCAAAAGTTTAAAATCCATAAGGATACCAAGTCCTTGAATAAACTCATCTTTGGTTTTTTTTGCCTGAACGGTGACATGCAGCTCATACGAATGGCCATGGATATGGGCCAACTGCCTGGATATTGATGAATCGCATGTGCCGCTTCGAATCTGAATATTTTTGTAATAGAAATCATGTCCAAGTAGTATCCAAATGGAACGGTTCAGCCTGTATCCTAAGATTCTTTCCCTTCATGCTCTAAATTTGAAGAGCAAAAAAGACGAATATCTTTTATTCATAAAATGATTTAAATCAGTATCGGAGCTAGGGTTTACGCTTCTAGTCAAATGCAATCGTCTGCGTGAAAATAAGAATAAAATTGTCTTTTAATTATATTAAGATAAATTTGTCTTTTATTACGTTGTATTAATTGATGAGGAATTGACCATTTTAAATGAAAGCCATGAATTTTAATGATCAGCTAGATCTCGTTAGTAAACGGGATGTTTTGAATGAAAAAGTTTCAAAATTTACCAGGGCCGATCAACTTAAAGAGACTGGGCTTTACCCCTATTTTCGGGTAATTGAATCCGATCAGGACTCTGAGGTGATTATTGATGGAGAAAAAATCCTCATGTTTGGATCCAATAGTTACCTTGGGCTCACCAATCATCCGGAAATAAAAAGAAAAGCGATTGAAGCAGTTAATAAATATGGTTGCGGCTGTGCAGGTTCCCGGTTCCTCAATGGCACGTTAGACATCCACCTCGAATTAGAGCAAAAGTTAGCAGCGTTTGTAGGTAAAGAAGAAGCCCTTGTATTTAGCACAGGGTTTCAAGTAAATATCGGCGCGATCCCCGCATTGGTAGGCCGACACGATTATCTTATTCTCGATGAACTGGATCATGCGTCAATCATCGAGGGTTCGAATTTATGCCTTGGCCAAACGCGGAAATTTCGGCACAACAATATGGAATCGTTGGAGAAAGCACTGCAAAGCTGCCTTCGTGACAAAATGAAACTGATCGTGTTAGATGGCATCTTTAGTATGGATGGAGACATTGCCAAGTTGCCCGAAATCGTTCTACTCGCTGAACAGTACAATGCCACCCTAATGATCGATGATGCCCACGCACTTGGCGTAATCGGTAATGGAGGAAGAGGCACAGCCTCACATTTTAATCTTACTAGCAGCGTTCATCTCATCATGGGTACATTCAGTAAATCGCTGGCTTCGATTGGAGGATTCATTGCCTCTGATAGATCCACCATAAATTACTTAAAGCACCATGCGCGGTCATTGATGTTTAGTGCCAGCATTTCACCTGCTGCCACAGCCAGTGCGCTAGCCGCTTTGGAAATTATTGAACGAGAACCGGAGCGAATACAAAGCCTCTGGGATAATACCAATTTTACGTTGACAGCATTGAAACAGTTGGGTTTTTATATCGGCGCCTCATGCACCCCAATCATTCCGATTTATATCAGGGATGATATTAAGACTTTTAAACTATCGAAGATGCTTTTGAAGGAAGGGGTTTTTGTAAACCCCATCGCATCACCTGCTGTAGCAAAAGAAAATTCATTGATTCGGTTTAGTTTGATGGCTACCCATTCTCGTGAGCAGATCGAAGAGGCACTGGAAAAATTATATCGGATTTCGAGGAAACTTGATATTCTTTAAATTGCCATGGCAATCACCATCAATGACGTTAGTACGAAAAAGCAATTCGCTGCATTTATCGACTTGCCATATCGATTGTACAAGGGCCATCACTATTTCGTTCCTCCGTTACGGTTCGATGAAGTAGCCACCTTACGAAAAGATAGAAATCCAGCTTTCGATTATTGCGAAGCAAAGTATTGGCTCGCGCAGAAAGACGGAAAAGTAGTTGGCAGAATCGCCGCGATAATTAATCAAGCTTATATTCAAAAATGGAAAAATCCATATGTGCGTTTTGGATGGATCGATTTTGAAGAAGATCTGGAAATTGCAAAACTACTTTTAGGGACTGTGGAAGAATGGGCAAGAGAAAAAGGGTTGACGGCTGTTCATGGTCCACTTGGCTTCACCGATTTGGATCATGAAGGAATGTTGGTTGATGGCTTTGATAAACTGGGAACGCTTGCCACTATTTATAATTATTCATACTACCCACAGGTACTCGAGAAGCTTGGATACAAAAAAGATATTGATTGGATAGAGTACAAAATCAAAATTCCTAAGGTAGTACCTGAAAAACTTACAAAAATTTCTGCTATCGTTCAACGCCGATTAGGGCTTCGCCCATTACATCTTCGTTCTTCAAAAGAAGTATTGCCTTTCACGAATGAAATCTTTGAACTGATTAATTCTACTTTTTCGGATTTGTATGGTGTGGTGCCGCTCACGCAAAAACAGATTGACTACTACACGAAACAATATTTTTCTTTCATCCATCCCGATTTTGTTTCCTTAATTCTTGATGGAGACGATAAGCTGGCCGCATTTGGCATTACCATGCCGTCTTTGTCGCTCGCCTTGCAAAAAGCAAACGGAGGCTTGCTCCCCTTTGGATTCATTCATATTTTAAAAGCGTTAAAGAAAAATAATTTAGGCGACTTATACTTAGTGGCTGTGCGCAAAGATTTGCAAGGCAAGGGTGTGAATGCAATCCTCATGTGCGAATTGACAAAAGCGTATATCAAACATGGGATTGAATATGCCGAGTCAAATCCGGAACTTGAAGACAACGCGCAAGTCCAATCGCTATGGGAGTATTATGAAGTGCAACAGCACAAACGCAGGCGTTGCTTCATTAAGTATCTGTAAGCTTTTCTAATTATGAATAAAGTTCTCATCACCGGCGCGAGCGGTTTTATTGGAAGTTTTTTGGTGGAAGAAGCGCTTCGCCAAGGGCTTGATGTTTATGCTGGAGTTCGAACAACGAGTAACCTGGAATATTTATCAGACAAACGCATAAAAATTATTGAGCTGGATCTTTCCTTGCAAGAAGCTCTTAAAGTAAAGTTCGATTGGTTGACAAGAGAGCATGGCAGCTTCGACTATGTAATTCACAATGCTGGAATTACTTATGCTCCGGCAATCAAAGATTTTATGACAGTGAATTACACTGGCACCATAAATTTGATAAATGCGCTCCGGGTATCGTCAATGCCGTTGAAAAAATTTGTGTTTGTCAGTTCGCTCGCGGTATTTGGTCCAGGCAATGGCGAGACTTTTGAGCCCATCAAAATTGGAGATAGTCCACATCCAATTTCCAGTTATGGAAAAAGCAAGTTAATGGCGGAGGAATATATTCGCTCCCATTCTACTTTTCCTTATTTGATACTGAATTCCACGGCTGTTTATGGGCCGCGCGACAAGGATTTTTTTGGATTGATGAGATTGATCAATTGCGGATTTGAGATTTACATAGGAGACGGCCGGCAAATGATTTCCCTCATCTATGTAAAAGATTTGGCAAACGCGGTGATTACCGTTATGAAATCACATATCGTCAATCATTCCTATTTACTATCCGATGGCTCACATTATGACAAAGAATATTTAGTTGATATCATTAAACGGATTCTGAAGAAAAAGACCTTGAAACTGAGATTGCCGACAACACCATTAAGGTGGACCGTTGCAGTTGTTGACCAAATCCAATTGCTGTTGGGTAAACGACCGTTCTTAAATATTGAAAAGGTCAGGGAGATAAGTAGCGCCAATTGGACATGCGATAGCAAAGAAATCTTCGGTGAAATTGCCGCATTTCCCCAGTTCACTCTTGAGAAAGGAATGGAAGAAACCTTAACCTGGTACCAGAAACAGGGTTGGCTGAAATAAACTGTCTTCTGCCATAAAATTTATTTGCGCACATACAAAAGACTAAATTGTCTTTTATTATGTTTGTGGAGAGCCTCAGGAAATTAATGTGCCCGACATGATCATGAATTAAATCATTCAAACACATCTTACGATTTTTTAAACTAAACCACTACAGCCATGGAACTAAATCAGGAAATCCTCAGCGACATTGTAATCTACATGAAATATGCCCGCTACATTCCGGAATTAAGTCGGAGGGAACTTTGGCCGGAGATCTGTGGCCGTTACGAAAGCATGATGGCGGTCAAGTATCCAAATTTGAAAAATGAGATTCATTCCAACATGGAATCTGTTTTACAAAAGAAAATTCTACCCTCGATGCGCGCTATGCAGTTTGCCGGAGCGCCCATCATCAAAAACAACAGTCGCATCTACAACTGTGCTTATATGCCGGTGGATGACATCCGAGCTTTTTCTGAAGCGATGTTTCTTCTTTTGGGTGGTACGGGCGTTGGGTTCTCCGTACAACAACATCATGTGAGCGAGCTTCCCACCATATCCAAAGCCACTAAACAAAAAAGGTTTTTGGTAGGTGATAGTTTAGAAGGCTGGGCTGATTCAATCAAGATGATCATGAAAGCCTATTTTGGGTTAAGCGATGCCCTGCCTCTCTTCGATTACTCAGACATTCGTCCCAAAGGAGCACGATTAATCACAGCAGGAGGAAAAGCTCCAGGAGCCGAACCACTAATGGTGTGTCATGCGCATCTCACAGCGCTTTTGGGTCGCAAGAAAAATGGAGAACACTTGTCCCCTTTAGAATGTCATGATATGATGTGTCATATTGCGAATGCAGTATTGTCTGGGGGCATACGAAGATCGGCCATGATCTCTTTATTTTCCTTCGATGATGAAGAAATGCTCACCAGCAAATTTGGAAACTGGTGGGAGCTAAACGAACAAAGAGGCAGAGCTAATAATTCGGCTGTGTTGTCGCGAGACCGCACAACAAAAGAAGAATTTAAATCACTTTGGAAAAAAATAGAATTGTCAGGATCAGGTGAGCCAGGATTTTATTTTAGCAATCATCCCGATTGGGGCACCAATCCCTGTTGTGAGATTGCATTAAGACCATTTCAATTTTGCAATCTATGTGAGATCAACGTCTCTGACGTAGAAACTCAAGATGAGTTGAATGCGCGTGCCGGAGCAGCAGGTTTCTTTGGAACATTACAAGCTGGCTTTACTGACTTTCACTATCTGCGCGATGTTTGGAGACAGACCACAGAACAAGATGCCCTGATCGGAGTTGGAATGACTGGCATTGCGAGTGGCCGTGTTGCCAAGTTGGACTTGATTGAGGCCGCTGAAGTAGTAAAGTGCGTGAATGTTGATGCCTCCGCCAAAATCGGAATTGAGTTTGCTGCTCGATGCACCACAATCAAACCTTCAGGCACGAGTTCGTTGGTGCTTGGTACCTCTTCCGGTATCCACGCCTGGCATAATGATTATTACCTTCGCCGGATGCGGATCGGAAAAAATGAAGCACTGTATGATTATTTAAAAGATAATCATCCCAAACTAATTGAAGATGATTTATTGAATGGCAAGCAAGGCATAATTTGCATTCCACAAAAAGCTCCAGATGGCAGCATTCTTCGCACCGAGAATGTGTTGGATATGTTGGAGCGTGTGAAGGCGTTCAACATGGAGTGGGTGCGTAAGGGCTACCGGCTCGGATACAATGCAAACAATGTATCCGCTACCGTATCCATAAAAGAAAATGAATGGGAAAAAGTGGGTGAATGGATGTGGGTCAACAAGGCCTCCTACAATGGACTCAGTGTTCTTCCTTATGATAATGGTAATTTTAAACAACCTCCATTTGAAGACATTACTCGCGAGCAGTTTGAGGAACTTGAAAAATCGCTCAAGAGCATTGATCTATCGGCAGTATATGAACCCGACGATGCAACGGATCTACAAGCAGAAGCCGCATGCGCCGGTGGCGCATGTGTGCTTCATTAAATTAGGCGAGAGAATTTTCTCTTTCTGTTTCTAGTTTTAAAGTAAAGGTAATTGTGATACAATTCCTTTACACTTTTAAGGAATGATTTCATGTTAGTTTGAGCTATAAGGTTGATAAGGAATGAAATCAAAATCTGACCAAAGTTGGTCAAGGCCTGTCCAAATAATATCATTCAGTGGCTTGGGCGAAAACTCGTAAAATATGAATGTTTTATTTTGCCCAGGGCAAGAGCGCACATGTATGAAACAGTGTAGGGAAATTGGAGCTTGTTCTTTAAAGCCATGCATTGCGATGGTACCGAAATAAGTTTTCAAATCGCCTTTTTCATTGTTCAGCTCAGTAACCCAGGCTTTAACAGGTGAATTTTTTTTGGTCGAATTTTTTCCTTTTTCCGTGCTCTTACTCTGCTTGGCAGTAAAGTAAGAGATTAGATTTTTCTCAATTGTTTCCTCATTTGTTTTATGGCTACCATTCATGGTCCATAACGAGGCATACGTCCAATACCCATCACTCTTGGCGTCATTCCAACCTGGTGCAAGTCGCAAGTCCTCCACTCCGTGATACGAAATTTTATTTGCTAGTAACGAACGCTCTTCACTCCATCCATTCGGCGTGGTGAGTTTGTACGGAGCTTTCCAGCTTGCACTTTTAAATTCCGATTCGTGATTTTGTGCAAATGAGCTTAGCGAAACTAAGCATACAATTGATGTGATTAATTTTTTCATGTTTGGCGTATTCGTTTTGACAAGTCAAAATTACCACCATGAATTATAACTATGTTTTCAATTGATTCAGCAATCTCATTCAAGTATGATATACAATCAATTTTAACGGATTTCGTCGGTCGAGCCCTCCATTTCATATTAAGTACATCCAATCCCTTAAAGATTTTTGATTGATGCAATAAAACAGGATTTCATGACAGCAACCTTACACCAAAAGAACAAATGGCTATTAGGTTAAAGTATTACTTTTAGTGAAATGTCAACCTTTATTTCAATTGCAAATCAAGAATGTGCCTTTATAGGAAAGATTATCGTTCATGGCTAATCAAAATTAAAAGCAAAGGGATCTGATTTTTGAGATTTAGTCCGCAACAGAAATTTCGGTAGATTTTTAAAATTAGACCCTCATTGCATTGTCTTTCGTGCAAGCAAAACTTTGCCGCGGTGTAAAATGTAGCTTCTGTATTGGGCATACTAAGCTTTAAATTTTTGTCATTAACGACATGTCATATTAAGGTACTCCGCAATCTGTTGTTGTGGGGAAGTTCAGTTCCATTAGTTTACGGAAGTACCACGTAAGTAAAAAGTACTGTCAATACTGTACTCGAAATCAAAGAGTGCATTAAATAGGTTGGATGCCAGAACTAGAAAATGATATTTCTATCGAGATACCTTATCGAGAAAAGACCTGACTACGAAATCATGGCTGATCTTTTCTTGTTCAAGTCTAATATTGTTTTCTTTTAAAAACATGAACAGTTTCTTCTCTTCGTCATTCAAATGTGCGGGGACGACCACCAAAGTTTCAGTTCCCGTACCCCAATACTCCTTGAAAGAATCCAATGAATTAAAATCCATCAAGACAGCTTGAACACCTGGGTGATATCCTCTAAGTTGAGATAAGATCTGGAGCCCTTGGGTATCTATGTCTCCCCAATAATATATTTTTAAAGCACTCAACCATGTTGCATCTTTTAATAGCCAAACCCTAAAGCCACTCCCAAAAATCGCTATTGTGTCACTTAGTAGCGGTAACGACAGAAAGTTTAGTACGTTAGAGTAGTTAGTCTTATTTTCCATGATGATGACATTCTTAAGGGGAAGCTTAAGGTTTATAAAATCATCTTCCGGAATACTTATATCAGATAACCCTGAAAAGTATTTTTTTGAAATTAAATGATCCAGAATTTTAATGCGGATCAAGGGTTGGTCATACTTGAGACCATATCTTTTTTCAAAATTTCTAACTCCTATAAATTCGCTCAGCACTTTTTCAGTCGGCAACAAGAAGTCAAATAAGCCTGAGAAAAAGCTTTTGTTTGTCTCAATGAACTTGGTGTGAACTTTAACTGGGAGTTCTCGAATGTAGAACTTATTGAATTCATGAGAACGCAAAAAATACTCACAAACATCTATGATTTGACTCCATTTCTCGTGATGTTGAACAATATCCAAAGGATTTGAGAACGCCCAATCCTTCAACATAGGCAACCGAGTTAGGATTAGTGAAAAATCATTTTTGAAATTTAAAAAGTCTTTTGTTCTACCAATAAATGTTAAATAATCTTTTTCTGTTTCGAAGTATATTCTCTTAATGAATCTGTTCCGACCAATACTCTGATGATTTTTATCCTCCCATTCCAAAGAATAGCCTTGACCTCTTACTTCCTTGGAGCCTTGATGAAGAAGCTGTTGCTCTTCAGATATTGCTAAAAATGCCTCAGCTTTCTGCTTACTTGTGACTAAACCTATTTGGGGAATCTCTTTTGGGAAAAATGACTCTCCACCGACGGCAGATCTCAAGAAAGACTTATCATTCCACCATCTATTGGCCTTTTCCTTTATTTCACCAATAGATATCATTTCATTTGTTCAAGACTCACAAAATATTCTTTCTTTTCCTGGAGATATTCCGCTTTGGTGATATTGCGCACAGTTGAATTTTGTCCATTGGAGTTGGACACAAAATGAACTGCGTTGATGTAATCTTCTATTATATTCACCTTTTGCAGCGGCGTAACGATTAGCAATTGAAGATTCAGTTTCTTGAAAAGACGTAGTCCATAACGAGTACTTTCATCTGAACCGCGGCCAAACGCCTCGTCTATAACAACAAAACGAAAAGATCGCGACCTCACCTCATCCCAAGAAAGACCAAACTGAAAAGCAATTGCTGATGCCAGAATGGTATAAGCTAGTTTTTCCTTTTGCCCACCAGATTTACCCGAAGAGTCACTGAAATATTCCTTTTCTTTGTGATCTTCTTGATACCGTTCACTGGCTCCAAATGTATACCATTGACGAACATCAGTTACGCGGTCAGTCCACCTTTTATCCTCATCGTTTTCCCGCTTGAATCGGTCTAGTATTTTCTTCACCTGAAAGAATTTGGCTTCATTGTAATTATCAATCTCGCCATAAATATTTTCAAGGCATGCCTTCAAATCATTTTGAAAATCTCCGATCTCATTTTCCCGAACGCTATCTTGAGTTATCGTTATATACGTCCCGGAATTATATGGGATATCTACTAAGTGTTTATTAATCTCGGATATTTTACGTTCAATTTCCTTATCTGAGGTTGCCAATTGATTTTGGAAGACAAGAATACCATTAATTGTACCTTCCTTTAGAAGCTTTTTAAAACGCTCTTCATGTCTTGGAATATCATCTAAAACCAATTTTTCATAAATCCTCTCAAAATCAGGTATTGACTCTACACTAGCATCCACATCAGTCGTTTCAGCCTGATACTGCTCACGGTAACGCTCCATTACTAGGACTATATCCTTCTCAACTTTGCCTTGCGCATTTTTCTTCTTGTCAAGCAATCCGTTTGGATTATTCACCTTTGCAATAACTTCTTTTTCGATCTTGTCAAGATACTCAAGTGGCGAATGATCATTGATGGCTGGAATAAGGCCTAACGTAATTGTCAAAAAATCTGGCGATTGTACCTCAATTGCACCCCAAATTGAAACGTTATTTTTCAACTCAATAAAAATATCTTCAGACGTGATAATGTTTTTTTCTTCCCTCTCTAAAACATATTCAATATTCTTCTTGAGATATAATGCATTTTCCGAAATTCGAACTTCAATCTTACCTTTCTTCTGTTGTAATTCGTCCTTTCTATTATCCAGTTTAGTTATTTCTTCACTGAGATTCTCAATTCGAGATTGTATTGTTTTAAGTTCTTCCGAACTTGCTTCGAGGCTTTTCTTCTGTTCTAACAAAGCTTGAATCTCAGCTATGGTTTTTTTGAAGTTTACATCATTGAAGTCAGTAAATTGAGTCAAATCCCTAAGGGCATCACGCTTTTCTGAAAGAGCCGTTTCTTTCTTCTTTAGGCTATCTATGCGATTTTGAAGTTGCTTGATTGAAATACTCTTACCATCCAATTCTTTCTTAAAAGCCTTAACTTTTTCCTGATTTGACCAACCTAGAACATAATTGGTTCGATCGGTTAACCTCACTCTGTCATTTTTCTCATGTTTTACTTTACCGGATTTAATCTGCCCTTCCTTCGTAAGAGCATATGGCTCCCTATGAAACTCTTCCATGGTGGAGCAACAGATGTAGTTGTATCTATCACACAATTCTACTTCAAGCCAATCATAGAATTCTATACCATCCTTAATCTTCACTTTATTAAACAATGAAGATTCCTTTATTTCAATATCATTTCTGAGGTTTCTTTGAAATATGCGTAGATAAACCAAACGTCCATTGAGATGGTGAGTATTGACATATTGGCTTATCACTTTATAATGTCTATCGGGAACAAGTATGCTCAATCCAAAATCATGTAAACGCCTCTCAATGGCTCCCTCCCAACTATACTCATTCTCTCTTACTCTTATCAATTCTCCAACATATGGAATCTCACTTTCGTCCAGTTTCAGATCATTTAGAATTTGTTTTCGTAAAGCAAGATTTCGTTCGGGAATCTGGGTTTGACGCTGAAGTAGTGAGTTGATTTCGTCTTCTAATTCATTGGCTTCCAATTCTACTTTATGAAGGTCAACATGTGCATTCGTTTGTTCACGACTTATCTCAGTTAAACTATCTTGTACCAAGTCTAGATTTTTATTGCCTTGTGAAATATTCTGATAAAAGAATTCTTCATCAATAAATGTTGGAAATTCAAGTTGTTTGCAAAGTACTTCGTATTGATTTGCACGCTTCTCTTTTCGAGTTCGTTCTTGACTCAGGTTTTCTAAGCGGGTCGTAATATCTTGTAGTAATCGACTCACTTCCATTCCATCCCGCTGGCTCTCCAAATTTCGCTGCATTTTACGCTTTCCCTCCAAGTCGATTATCAATGTTGCTATGGAATTGTCATTTCTTAGGTATTGCTCGGCATCCTCACTCAATTTGGTTTTGAGAGTAGTTATACGCTGTAAGGAAAACCACTTGGGAACCTCAATTAGCGCTTGCTGGAATTGCATAATTTCATTCCTTAGAACCCCAAGTTGAGTCACACTTTGCATAAGGGGTTCCAACATATCTTTTTGATGTCGGGCCTTCTGGGCGGCATCGTGAGCTTTAGTTAATTCTTCGTAGCTTTTTACCAAATCACTTATCTTATCATGAATATTCGTTTTACCCAACATCTGCTCACGAACAAAATCAGTTAAGTTCCCTACTGATTTCATTGAAACAGTTTGGTAGAATAGATCGAGCGCCTCGGGCTGTTTGATGCCAAAGTATTGACGGAATTTATTTGAATAGTCTGAGTAAGTGTCAAAAATTTCGATGTTTGAAGTCTGCTTTAACCTTTTCTTAAGTCTAGAAATGTCTGATCCGAATTCTGAGAAATGAACTTTAATGGAAAGCTGATCTTGAGCTATTACAAAAAATTTCTCATGCTTGCTGTTGCGTATCCAAAATACTTGGGCGAGGACAATGTGCTGATCAAACCCTTCATTATAAAAATGCCCCAACAAGACAGAATAAGCATTCTCATCTCGTAAATATACGTCCTGAGATTTCCCAGAATAGTCTGTCTTTTCATTCTTGTATGCACCTCTAATATAACTGTAGGGCGTACGTTCTCTTGATTCGGCACCTGCAGCTTTATTGTATATGATTTTATCTTGTCGAACGATGAGCGTAGTGATTGCATCAACAATGGTGGATTTACCAGAACCAATATCGCCTGTAAGTAAGGCATTGTGTCCACCAGGAGATATGGCCCAGATCCACCGATCAAAAGTTCCCCAATTCCTTAATTCGAGCTTAAGTAACCGAAACCCCGCCAGCGTTTCCTTTGTGACACTTTCAGGATTCATTTCGATCGTCATTCGTTTCTAGTTCGTTATTTCCTTTAGAATGCTTTTCAAGCTTAACCTGGATTTCTTTCAGTTTTTCAATATCTATATAGGCATTTAATATTCGACTGATTTCGTATTTCTCCTTTTCATTTTTAAGTTCAATTAAAAAACCATACTCGATCAATCTTTTTACGGACGCATCTATTTTGTCATCTTGTTTCTTCTCATTAGTACTAGAATTGTTTTGAAAAACTCTAGTTAATTCAATAATCTGGTCAAGAGAAATCACCGTTCTTGTCTCCGCGCCTATATGATCAGACTCTAGCAATCTCTTGCGTAATAAAACGCAGAGGAGTGATGGAAGGTAACCCAAGGGTCTTTTTTGCATCAATTTTGGATAGAACTCTTCGAATTCGTCTGGAATCTCTTTTTGCCTTGCAAATGCAAACCCATCAGAGTCATTCACATGCAGATCTAAACCAATTACTCCCAGATAATCCTTGACTTTATGACGGTATTGGAGTAGTAAGCTCCATGCCTGCTCATGGTGTCTATACAGTACTCCTTTAAGCAAATAGACAATTGGAACACCGAAATCTTCCATATGTTTTGTTTCACTCATGCTAGAAAGGTTGTTTTAGGTAGATTAACTTCTGTTGTTTTGTTATCTCCTGCATAAAATATTTTTTCCTTTAATTCAGAATCGATTATAGACTTGTTTTCCCTTTCCAAATTTGAAGCTATGCTAAAATAAGTGACAATTTCCGTCAGTCCCTTTTCGATTGGGATTTCCTCCGAAATCTCTTTTAATGAAATTTGCTTTTTGCCTCGAAGGAGTAATTTAATTCTTTCTTTAAGCACTTCCGGATTCACGTACAATTGTTCATATAATACTGATGAATCGGAGTCTGCTACTCCTTCCTCCAGATTGCCTGAGTTGATATCTGGGTTTTTAGGAGGTTCATACAGACCTCTTTCCATTATAAGAGAGATTTTAGGTTTATCATCTATTTCGATAAACAGATTGCCTACAGGGTGATTGTTTTTTGTTGCCAAGGCCAGTTCTTCGATTTCTTTGATCACCTCAGCTACACGTTTATTTTCAAGATAAACTCTCAATTCAATGAACTTCCTTAACTGTTCGACAAGGAGATCTGTTGTTTTATTAACTCTATCACCAGCATCTACAAGATTAATTTTTAATCTTGGAATTAAGGTGTTGTCTTTGTACTCCAGCAATTCTGGAACCTTGAAAATTTCCTGGACATATGATTCCAGTTCCTGTTGTTTATCTTGGTCCATTAGGAATTCCCAAAAAGATCGAAAGCTTTTTCCCTGATCGCTTTCCATAATTAAGTCTTGGGATTCAAATACCTGGTCAAGGAATTTACCTTTTGAAAGCTGTTTTTTTATTTGATCTTCTCGAGCTTTTGAATTCAGTTTTCTGAAATTCTCTTCAATTTGTTTGAAGTCTGATAATAGTTTGATAGCAGATTCTTCTATTAACAAAAAACGCTCTTTGACTTTTGTTGGATCATACCGATCGATATGTTGTTGATCTAATCGCAATATTTCATTTTCGATTTCAGCCTTCTTTTTTTGCAACTCCAATAACTTCTTCTCCTTGTCTTCTGTCACACCGATAGCAAGGTCTTTAAGCATATTGAAGACTTGCAATAGTCGTGACTCAGTGCCAACAAATTCTGTTTTGTTTAGTTCTGTTATCCACCTTATTGCCTGCTCGGCAGGGGGTGTTAATTCGAAGAGGGCTTCTTCATTTTTTGACTCATAATATTGGCGTAAGAATCCGTCTTTTGTCCACTGGTCAAGATAATGTTTAGGGGTTCCTGCATATTGCTCTTTTGGTTGATTGGTCTCAAATAAGAAATCTGACAGCAAGGAAGCTATTTCGGAATTTAAGTATGATGGCTTATTTCTCTCTTTAAAGACAAGAAACAAAAATGAAATTATCAGTGGCGCATTCTCCCGTTGAATCAAAGAGATAGCCTTGTTGTTGCTAAACAACCATTTTACTTCATCGATATTTGAAAAGTTGATTTTCATAAATTAAGTACTAAAACAATATCACATCGGTAAGGCAGTAATTCCCTAAAGCAATGATAGAAAAAGCCCATTTGTACTTTCTTTCCGAAAGACTGTATGGGCTCATTTAAATTTAATATTTATTGTTTGAACGAGAAAACCATATTCGAATGCCAATAGGTAGTAAACCCCCTTCACATTAGCCTCTAAAGACTTTAGGGAACTACTAAAAGACATTAGCGTCAATTTACACCTGGAAGAAAATGACCTAACTTTTGAGATTTACTCAATCCGTGCAATAACATTGGCAGCAGATGTTCAAAAATAGATTACTAAATATCTTAGTAGTCAAAAAAACAGCAAGGCTCCAACTTTTAGGGTTTTGGTCTCCAACTCTTAGGGAATTGGGCTCGACTTTTAGGGAAATCAATAGTATCCTGAAGGCTATTTTTTCAGCTACTCCACCGTAACAGATTTAGCTAGGTTACGCGGCTGATCGACATTGCATCCACGCATCACAGCAATGTGGTACGATAACAATTGCAATGGGATTACCGAAATCAAGGGCATGAGCGGATCAAGCGTTGCGGGCACTTCAATGACAAACTCCGACATTTTTGGGATCAGCACATCTCCCTCGGTAACTATGGAAATCACGCGACCTTTCCGTGCTTTCACTTCTTGAATATTAGAGACGACTTTTTCATAGGAAGCATCCTTCGTTGCAATAAATACCACGGGCATTTCTTCATCAATAAGTGCAATCGGTCCGTGTTTCATTTCCGCTGCAGGGTAACCTTCAGCATGGATGTACGAAATTTCTTTCAGTTTCAAGGCACCTTCAAGTGCTACAGGAAAATTGTAGCCGCGACCCAGGTAAATAAAATTGGGCGAGTTCTTAAATTCATCGGCAATCACCTGAATCTGTGAATTCAGTTTCAATGCCTTCTCTACCTTGGTCGGGATGTTTTCCATTTCGACCAACATTTCATGAAATTTTTGTTCAGTGATAGTGCCTTTCTTTTGGGCGACTATCAGCGCGATCATATTCAATACCGTGAGCTGAGCCGTGAATGCCTTCGTACTTGCCACACCAATCTCGGGACCTGCGTGTGTATAGGCTCCAGCATGTGTAGCCCGGGGAATTGAAGAACCCACCACATTACAAACTCCAAAAATGATTGCTCCTTTTGATTTGGCGAGCTCAATAGCGGCAACGGTGTCGGCTGTCTCACCGGATTGCGAAATGGCGATCACCACATCACCTTCACGGATCACAGGGTTTCTATAGCGAAACTCGGATGCGTACTCCACTTCTACTGGGATACGACAAAATTCTTCAAAGAAATATTCAGCAACCAACCCTGCATGCCACGATGTTCCGCAAGCAACAATCAAAATACGATCGGCATTGACCAATTTATTTATATACTCTCGTAATCCACCGAGTATTAGTCGACCATTGTTAGAATCCAGACGGCCTCTCATACAATCTCTGATAGAACGAGGCTGTTCGAAAATTTCCTTCAGCATAAAATGTTCATATCCGCCCTTTTCGATCGCCTCTAATTCTAGATCAACTGTTTGAACATAAGGAGTGAGCGGAAGGTTGGCGGTATTCTTAATAGTCAGCTTACCATTATTCACGATAGCTATTTCCTGATCGTTTAAATAAACTACTTCATTAGTATACTCAATAATCGGAGTGGCATCCGAAGCCATAAAAAATTCTCCGCGTCCAACACCTACAACCAAAGGGCTTCCCTTGCGGGCAGCAATTAGCAAACTTGGATCTTCCAATGACATCACTACGATGGCGTAGGCTCCCACAACTTTTGTTAATGCGAGGCGCACAGCTTCATCAAGGGCACATTTTTCATTGTCTTTTATATCTTCGATAAAATGGATGAACACTTCTGTATCGGTCTCACTTTCAAACCGATGCCCTTTGCGCAACAAATCTTGTTTCAGTGAGCTATAATTTTCAATGATGCCATTGTGAATGATTGCCAATTTCTTGGTAGCTGAATAATGTGGGTGAGCATTTTCGTCATTGGGCTCGCCATGAGTAGCCCATCTGGTGTGGCCCATTCCAATATGGCTGTTCAGGTTTTGGCCTTGGATGAATGCTTCAAGCTCGGTAACTTTGCCTTTCTTTTTATAAACATTCAAGCCTCCATTGTTCAACAAGGCAATCCCTGCACTATCATAACCGCGGTATTCCAATCGCTTTAATCCTTTGATGATAATATCACTCGCTTGTCGATAGCCTACGTAAGCAACAATTCCACACATAGCTGTTTCTGTTTAGTTGGCAAATTCACTTTAGTCTATACAAAATTAAAAAAGTCAGGGTGAAAATTTCACTCCTGACTTTAGTTCTTTACTGGATTCCGTTAACTATCCTACCAGGTCGGTATACAAATTGTAAAACGACTCAGTGTAATCGTCATCGGTTTCGATTGAGGAAACTTTTTTCTCCTTGATCTTTTTTACTAATCCTTCTAATTTTTTTCCATCACCGGCTACGTTTACTACATCAGCCCATTGAGCACCAAGTTTGATGAACCCTTCATAGTCGGCTGTCTTCAAGTGACCAAGCATGTTATCTTCTATATCCAACATGCGCACTTTGCCCATCAGATCTCCTTTGAATTTGTGAGAGAAGCTGTTGTTATAAATAGTAAACACAGACTTCGAGTTCTTGAAAAGAGGATCATTTTTGTAAGTCGTCTTCAAGTACAAAGGAATGAAACTGGTGATCCAATCGTTGCAATGAACGATGTCAGGTCCCCATCCTAATTTTTTCACAGTCTCGAGTACCCCTTTGCAAAAGAAAATTGCACGCTCATCATTATCCTCAAAGAATTTATTTTCCTTATCGTGGAACATGGACTTGCGGTGGAAGTAATCTTCATTATCAATGAAGTAGACTTGTAATTTGGCGTTAGGGATAGAAGCCACTTTAATGATCAAGGGCTTTTCTTCATCACCAACGGCTATGTTGATACCAGAAAGACGTACTACTTCGTGCAAACGGTTTTTGCGTTCGTTAATCAAACCAAACCGAGGCACCAGAATACGGATCTCCATTCCTCTCTCTTGCATTGCTTGTGGCAATTTCCGAACAAAATCGGCCACTTCGGTGGTCTGCAAAAAAGGGTTGATCTCACTGGCTACATAAAGAATTCGAATTTTAGACATATCGGTTGAATTTTGTTAAGACAAGAAAACGGGAGCACAAAAGTACGAAAAATATGGCCCTTATTCAACTGTGGTTTAAACATAACGGCTATATTTGCGGCCTTTTTAAAGAGGCTTGAAATGCGAGTTTTTAAGGAAATTAAGTCACTAAAGGCCTTTTTGAAGGATAAATGGAACGCCACCGCCATTGGTCTGGTGCCTACCATGGGTGCCCTTCATGCCGGGCATCTCTCTCTGATCGAGGCCTCCAAAGGCGAAAACCGGTTAACTATTTGCAGCATTTTCATCAACCCCACCCAGTTCAACAACCCTAAGGACCTGGAAAAATACCCCCGCAATCTGGAAGGCGACTTACAACTGCTGGAGCAAGCAGGTTGTGATGTTGTATTTGCGCCAGATCGTACTGAGATGTATCCAAATGCATCCATCATAAAATTTGATTTCGGACAACTTGACAAAATACTGGAAGGAGAATACAGACCAGGGCATTTCAGTGGTGTTGCGCTTGTGGTATCAAAATTGTTTCACATCGTGCAGCCAAATGTTGCCTATTTTGGGCAAAAGGACTTTCAACAATTCAAGGTCATTGAAAAACTGGTTGACGAATTAAAGTTTGATGTTCAGTTAAGACGCATGCCCGTTTTTCGCGAAGCGGATGGACTAGCAATGTCATCACGAAACATGAGACTGAGTGAGGTGGAAAGAAAAAAAGCTCTCGTTCTTTATGAATCGCTAGTTGAAGCAAAGAAAATATTGGTGAAAGGAGACTCTCTTTTACGAGCGAAAGAATTTGTAAAACACAAATGGGAATTGATGGCAAGTATAAAACTTGATTATTTTGAATTGGTCGACAGCGAAAACTTAAATCTGCTCGAAACCGTTGCAGAGAAATCCGTTTTGCTCATTGCTGGATTTGTTGGAGAAGTGCGATTAATTGATAATATATTATTAAACGAATGAGAATCGAAGTTTTAAAATCAAAAATTCATAGAGTAAAGATCACGCAGGCTGAATTGCATTATGTAGGAAGCATTACTATCGATGAGACTTTGATGAATGCTGCCAATTTAATTGAAGGCGAAAAAGTGCAAGTGGTGAATATCAACAATGGTGAGCGACTAGAGACGTATGTAATTAAAGGGGAACGTAACAGTGGAACGATATGTCTCAATGGTCCAGCAGCACGTAAAGTTCAAGTCGGCGACATTATAATTATTATTTCTTACGCATCCATGGAAATGGAAGAAGCTAAGAATTTCAAGCCGGCTTTGGTTTTCCCTACTCCTGATAATAAACTCGCCTAATGCTAGCTAAATTCAAATCTGTACTTCGTTATGCAGTAACAATTTCGATAACGGTGGTTTTACTTTGGCTTTCCCTCCGTGGGCTGGACTTGCAGGGCGAAAACAAAATCGATTTTCTGTGGCAAGCCTGGCAAAAATCGGACAAGTTTTATTTGTGGCTCATGGCTGCCTTTGCAATTCTCAGTCACATTGCCCGAGCCATGCGTTGGAAAATGCTATTGGAACCAACGGGGCAACACGTTGGATTAGGGAACAGTTTCTTATCTTTAATGACTGGCTATCTGGTGAACCTTGCTATACCAAGAGGCGGTGAGGTGTCACGTTGTTACACCCTTTATCAATTAGAAAAAACTCCCGTTCAACTTTCGTTCGGAACGGTAGTAACTGAACGTTTGGTCGATGTTCTTTGCTTACTCATTCTCATTGCTACTTCGTTTTATTTAGAATGGGAAAAATTAAGGGGCTTTATTGATACACTTGATTTTTCATCAGGCAAAAAAATGGTAGTTCCTGTTTGGATTTGGGGGGCGATAGGGTTTGGACTTCTTTTTTTATTTGCAATTTATTTTTTGAGGAAAAATGAGAAGGTCATAAAAATCATCCAAGGTTTCACTGAAGGAATGCTTTCGATTTTTCAATTAAAAAATAAAATGCTTTTTGTATTTTATTCAATCGCTATTTGGAGCCTTTACTTTTTGATGAGCTATCTCGTATTGATGGCCTTTCCTGAAACAGCACACCTTGGATTTAGCGCAGTGGTCACTTTGTTTGCAATTGGCTCTATCGCCATGGCAACACCACTACCTGGAGGTACGGGTTCGTATCATGTTTTAGTTCCAATGGGGCTCACCATGCTTTATCACGTTCCTAATGTGGACGCTATTGCATTTGTTTTTATTTTTCACGCCTGGCAAACCTTACTCATGATTGTGATCGGTGTAATTAGCTTCATCATCAGCAACTTGCTCATCAAACAAAAAGATCAAAAGACGCCCGACACTTTCAAAGTGTCTTGACTTCATCCGAAATCATTTTCTTGGAATCAACCCCTGCCGGTTAGCGGCCATCCATGCAAAGGCAGCTGTCATCACTGCATTTTGTTTCAAGTCTGCCTCGATTGCTTTGTCATACACATCCATATTAGTATGGTGTGTGCGATTTGAATACTCAATCGGATCTTGAATAAATTGAAATCCTGGAAGACCAATCGCATCAAAAGGTAAGTGATCAGTTCCACCCGTATTTTGAAGAGTTAGTGTAGAGGCCCCCATTTTCTCAAATGGCTTTAGCCAGGCACGAAAAATCGGACGAACATTTTCATGGCCTTGTAAATAGACACCTCGATACTTGCCAGTGCCATTATCCATATTGAAATAAACTGAAAACTTTTGTGCTGCTGGTTTCAACACAATGGAATCATAGGGTTGGGTTTTATCCAAACGTTCTCCAAGGTTTCTTTTTACATAAGATCGCGAGCCAATCAATCCTTGCTCTTCACCTCCCCATAAACCAATACGAATTGTTCTGCGTGGTTGTGTTCCTAATGTTTTTAGAATGCGCATGGCTTCCATCATCACAGCCGAGCCCGCGCCATTATCCGTAGCGCCAGTACCGCTGTGCCAGGAATCAAGGTGCGCACCAATCATCACAACTTCATCCTTCAAATCAGTTCCAGGAATTTCTCCAATCACATTAAATCCTTGACCTGCCGGAGTGAATTCCGTTTCCATTACCAATTCCAATTTTACATTCACGCCATTTTGAATTTGACGGATGAGTCGATTGTAGTGTTCATCTCCAACCACGATCTGCGGTAAAATTTTTGGAACATTCGGGCTTTGTGCTCCAACTTTTTTATCACGAGGGACTTCCGGTGGATAAGGAACCGTTGCCGCACTCACTGTTAATGTTCCATCTTCCAAACGTGAACCTGAACTCGCTTCAAGAACGGCGAGTGCGCCTTCCTTCATACAAAAATCTCATTTCAAGAAATTAATTTTTTGCGCATCGCGATTCATATTAAAACCTCCGCGTCCACCACCCGTTTCCGGAAACCCCGCGTTGGCCATCTGCAACAGTGTGGTGTCATGAAGGCGCGTGGCGTCGGCAACGAAGCCTGGCTTTATTGGGACTGTATTACTGAATAAAATTATTTTGTCTTTCAGTTTGCCTTTGAATTTGGCTAAATCGGCCTCAGTCTGTACATCAAGATAAACGGCATCGGTTACGATCGGCCCCTTTATTCCTGGAGTCCATGCTTTTGGATAAGATATAAGCGGAGTGCTTACCGGCTCTGTACTTTGTAAACTGAATTTTTTCAATTGCCATCCGCGGCCAAACTCTTCACCCCAATAATCGAGTTGCACATTTTGCAGACCATACGATTCCAAAGTTGCTTTCGCATAATCGGCCGCTTTTTTATGATTGGGAGAGTTGGTGAGGCGCGGGCCACATACGTCTGTGAGCATGCTCAAGATCGACATTACCTTGGAGTGCTTCAGTCCTTCATCTTTTATTTTTCTGATGGACGCAGTGTCGATGGCTTCAATTTGTTGCGAAAAAACTTGAGCAGCAATCATCAACCCCAAACAAAGAGTGAAATGTTTTTTCATAGGAATTAAATTGAAATTCGAAGTTAACACGCCACGGATGGAAATGAATCACCATTCATCTAAATCTTTGTTTGCAGTTAATTAATCAAACAGTCCTTGTGTTCTCGGTCTGGGGATTTTTAAATGTTTATAAGCAAGCTCGGTTGCTTCGCGTCCACGTGAAGTGCGCTTGATATAGCCTTCCTGGATTAAGAAAGGTTCGTACACTTCTTCGATGGTCTCTGCTTCTTCTCCCACAGAAGTTGCAATGGTAGAAAGGCCTACCGGTCCTCCTTTGAATTTTTCAATGATCGAACTAAGAATGCGATTGTCCATGTCGTCCAATCCGTTTTCATCAACATCCAAAGCTTTGAGTGCAAGTTGGGCAATCGGTTTGGTGATCGTGCCATCGCCTTTAATCTGCGCAAAGTCGCGAGTACGTTTTAATAAATTGTTGGCAATGCGTGGTGTGCCCCGACTTCTTCTCGCAATTTCAAAGGCAGCATCAGCTTCGATAGGCGTGTTTAATATTTCTGCCGAGCGCTTCACAATTTTTGTAAGCAATTGCGAATCGTAATATTCCAATCGCGCATTGATACCAAAGCGGGCTCTCAACGGAGAGGTGAGCAAACCAGCGCGTGTAGTCGCACCAATTAGGGTGAAGGGATTCAAATTAATTTGCACCGAGCGTGCATTCGGTCCGCTATCGAGCATGATATCGATGCGAAAATCTTCCATGGCCGAATACAAATATTCTTCTACAATAGGGTTGAGCCGGTGGATTTCATCAATGAACAACACATCGTGCGCTTCCAGGTTCGTGAGCAGTCCTGCCAAATCGCTTGGCTTATCCAATACAGGACCCGATGTAATTTTGATGTGCGAGCCAAGTTCGTTGGCGATGATGAATGAAAGTGTTGTCTTTCCTAGACCCGGAGGGCCATGAAGCAACACATGATCCAGCGGTTCATTACGCTGTTTAGCAGCCTGAACAAATACTTTAATATTATCCGTTACTTTTTGTTGGCCAGTAAAATCGCTAAAGGATAGCGGCCGCAATGCCTTTTCAATTTCCTTGTCGGCATTGCCTTGCCCTTCGCCATCAGCCTTCAGATAATCTTCGCGCATAGTTTTAATCCGATTTCAAAGATAGAATAAAGTGCAACTTACTTTTTTGCTTTTGAATAGAATTCTATATTTACCTTTTACATGAACCCGAGCAAACTTTTCAACAAAAAGATTACGGAGTTGGTGAACGAAGACCACCTGCTGGCCCACGTGCTTTATTCTTTCGGCATCCCATTTTATGAATATCCCACGCAAACCTTGGAGCAAGTCTGTATCGAAAAAGGATTAGCCCTTGATCGAGTAGAAAAAGAATTGGAGTTGCCCTATGAAAACCTCCATCAAGCTGACTTGCCGTTGTTTTCTTATCGGATCGATCTTATCATTGAATACCTCAAGCACGCCCATCATTTATTTATCAAAAATAAACTGCCTTACATTTATAAGTTAGTTCAGAATTTCAAAGCCAACCATGAGGACTATATTCAAATAGAAAAAGACCTGAAAATTCTTTTTCCACTCTTCATGGAAGATTTCATCCACCACATCTACGAAGAGGAGGATTCACTCTTCAAATACATTCAAAAGCTGGAGCGCGCCAAACAGGGAAGATATCAACCAACGAGCCTGTATTGTGCCATGGAAAAATATTCGTTGCAAAAATGTGCTTTACTTCACGAAGAACATGACGATGAAATGGTTGGTATCCGCAAAATGACAAAAGATTACTTTCTTGCTCCGGATGCTCCCTTGCATGTAAAGGTTATCTACAGCGAATTAATTCAATTCGAAAAAAACCTTCAAGAGCACGCGCGAATCGAAAATGAAATTTTGTTTCCCAAAGCGATGCTGCTCGAAAACCAGGTGAAGATCGCGTTCTTCGAAAAAACTAAATGGAATTAATAATTTTCTGTCAGGTTGAGCCTTTCGAAACCTAAGCCTTCGAAAGGCTCAACCTGACATTTATAATTATGGGAAGAATTCTCGCCATCGACTATGGATTAAAACGCACAGGAATTGCAGTCACTGATCCCTTACAAATTATTGCCACTGCACTTGAAACCATTGAAACTTCAACGCTCCTTAATTTTTTGAAAAATTATTTTCAAAAAGAAAGTGTAGACGAAGTGGTTATCGGAATGCCAAAAAAACTGAACAACAAAGACTCGGACACAGCTCCCGAAATCAGAAAATTTATTGAGCTTTTTAAAAAAAACTTTGATTCTATGGCAATCAAAGAAGTGGATGAACGATTCACCTCTAGCATGGCGCAGCATGCTATGATTACCGGGGGCATGAAAAAGAAAGACCGACAGGTAAAAGGAAATGTAGATAAAATTAGCGCCACCTTGATTTTGCAGAGTTATATGCAAAGTAAGAGCCTTTAATTATGTAGGAACAGCTAATTCCTCGTAATTCGTAAATCGTACTTCGTAATTTCTCCCTAACTTTGCAGTTTAATTTTTTATTATGATTTATCCGATCGTGATGTATGGCGATGCCGTGCTGCGCAAGAAGGCGAAGGACATTGAAAAGGGCAAGGACATTAAAGAATTAGTAAACGACATGTTTGAAACCATGCATGCAGCCCATGGCATTGGTTTGGCAGCTCCACAAATCGGGAAGGGAATTCGGTTATTTGTGGTAGACGGCAC